>Ga0209692_10000177_pt1 | contig 204540 bp, 155 predicted proteins | sample tdDd472_FD_187129 | JGI IMG/M metagenome (GOLD analysis project Ga0209692, IMG submission 187129) | Marine sediment microbial communities from the Atlantic coast under amendment with organic carbon and nitrate - tdDd47.2 (SPAdes)... | ecosystem: Environmental > Aquatic > Marine > Coastal >... | reverse complement strand
AAGGTGCTACTACCATCAGGGTCAGAGGATAGCTTCCTCAATTAAAGACCGAATATACTTGAGCATCTCATTAATTTGTAAAATAAATGAATATTTACTTGAAACAAGAACGGAGTCCATATAATTATTTAGGTTAAAGCTTACTCATTTTTATTAATAAAGCCTTTTCCAATTCTAATGGCGTGAAGTCATAACCTAATTGACATGCCAGAGCATACCTGGCGTCATAATCCGGTATGGATTTTAATAGTTGGGTCAATTGTGCGTCTCCCAAAACTTTTGTTAAAAAATGTTGAGCCTGGTTTAGTGACATAAGAAAACCTTCTAGAATCATAAAAATTAATTGCTAGTGGAGCAAGATTTATTCCAATTCATTGAGTTTTACTAAGTGAAAGACTTAAAAATGCTTTTTTGCTTTGTTTTACCTTAAGCTCAAGTTCTTTGTAAAACACCTCCATTTCTTCTTCTACTTGCAATACCAGTGAATTTAAAAGTACCAGTCCATTATTTGCTGCATCGGCTTCTTGGGTAAAGTTTTGGCGCATACGTTCTAATAAATTATTTAACACTTCCTGGAAGAGTTGCAATTGTTTTTTAAAATCCATTAATTGAACGCCTTGATCCGGTGAACTAAAATGACTATCAACCAAAAAAATACTAAAAAAAGTATAAAATAATTTTTTTGTATTCGTCGTTAGTACATAGTTTTCACGCAATTTCTGATGGCATTTAAAGACCGAACAAGGGCTTTTGATTAATATCAGCCAAGTCGCATAAAAAAAGATATTTTGTGCATCCCTGTGAATAATTAACTCTTTATAATCATCATCAGTCTCACCTTCGAAAATATGAATACAACCCCGTTCATAGGATTGAATGTTCGAAAAATAACTAATCAAAGTATGCACATCCCGCGCTAAGCGGCAATATTCTATGTCCGGTCCATGAGCAACATTTCCAGGACATGGGAAATTTTTGAAACAAGACCAAATAGGAATTTCATTACTTGAATTATTTTTGGATAAATTAAAGTTAAATTCAGCTCTATTGCTAAATCTGCAAATAAAATGAGAATAAGACATGCTGGATTTTCCCTGTTAGAACCGTAATAAACGCAATTTATTGATATCAGGAGGTAACTTAAAATTTTAAGGATTCAAGTACCAATTACCTCTAACAATTGTACTAATATTTATTTATCCCCAAAACAAATAAAAGTCATCAATTTGCCATGGCTTTGTAATCCAGTTAAATAACCACCTAATAGTAGGGAATTACCATATATTTAAAGCAATATATATTCCACTAGAGTTAAACAATATCATTAATCACTAAATTTTTTATAAATATTCATATAAACACCTAAAAACTTAAAATTGAGTAAAAAACATCAAATTTTTCAGAGTTTAAAATGATAAATCTGCAATAAATTTCTAAAGTTCAGGAAACATTAAGATAATTTTTCTTAATTTAGAGAATATTTTCTCTTTTTATAGAATGGTTTGTTATATATGGAAAGTAAAATAGCTATAAAGGATTGAGTTGAATTAATAATGTATTAGACTTATTTTTATTTTCTGAGGCGTTATGGTTAAAAACGGCTATCGAAGCACGAATATTTTTTTTATCCTTAAGTAAGACATCATCCTCATTACCTGTATCCAGTTTCCGAGCCATTTCAATATACCATTTTCCATTTTTCCATTTAGCCTTAGCTTTAACATCAATAACACTACCACTAGGATTCTCTATAACCTTGACACTGCTTAGTTTATCTTTTTGCTTTTTTTTACGATTAATTCGCTTATAAGCATAGGATGCGATACCCGCATCTTTTTTCTTCTTAATATAAACCGTTTTACCCTGTTTATTTTCATACTCCGCCGCATTTTCAATATAACGTGTTGAGATACGATGGTACATATCTTCCGCATAATCAGTTAAGTTACTCCTGGCCGAACTCCACAGCCAGACATCGACATTATAACTGCTGCCACTAATCATACATTGATTGTAATCGCCCTCCATATCAAAACGTATAGCAAACATATCATCTAACTTTTTCCCCCGTCGATATTTATTGGCACGCCACACCCAATTTTTATATTCCAAATCAGGTTTAGAGTCAGGCCATTTCGCTGCCATATAAAACATACCATCTAAAATAGCAATTTTTAACTCAACTAAAAGTTCGGCCGGTAATTTTTTTTCATGTTTCTCTTGGGCAGGTTTTAAAATAATCGGATGCCATTTATCACTCCCCCACTCAGTCAATTCACCATCTACAGTCGGTGTTTTCGACAAAGCCGTTAGAGTAATATTTGTTGGCGGATTTTCTTCCGTGACAGACTCTGCCAAACTAAAGTTGAAAATAGATAAAAGCAAAAAGATATAGCATATTGATGCCTTTATACCCGCCCCATTTTGATAATTTAGTTTCATCACTAATAATTTCTCAACTCAATTAAAAAACCCGTTTTTCTTATCATTTTATGACAATAGAACCTTCCATTCCCTGTTCCTGATGATCATCAATAGTACAAAAAATCGAATATTTTCCTTTTGTCACTGGAACAAAATATAAATCAAGTTGACCACCATTGGCCATCATTTCCAAAGCCAAAAAATAAGGTGCTTTGATTTCTCCCATTTTATTAGCCTGAACTTTACGGCTAGCAATATTTCGAAAAAATTCTGGGGCAGTAAAGTAATGTTTTTTTTCACCGATGTTAATTAATTCAAGTTTATAGGGTTTTCCAGCCTCAAACACTAATTCGTCTGGCTCATAACCAAATTCTTCCAGTTTAACGGTAATGGTTTGCATTTTTTCCCAATTTGTATTTTTTACTATTTCCGCTGCATTTTTAATATAGTCTTGGGCATAAACAAAAGACCCGAATAGGAAATTCAAACCGCACACAATGAAAATAAATCGTATTTTGTTCATTTTTAAGCTCTCCAGTTTTTTTAGGTTTATACTCTTGCTACCTCAACACAATTTCGTCCAGCATCCTTAGCGAGATATAAAGCTTTATCTGCCAATTCCACTAACTCGGTTGATCGATTAACCTTTAAGGGTGGGATCGATGCAACCCCGATACTGATAGTGACATTTAAACCATCAACCTCCATGTTTTCAATATAAGCTCTTAGCCGTTCTGCAGCGATTGCTGCACCTTCCGCAGGAGTATCGGGTAATATTCCAATAAACTCTTCACCTCCGTAGCGACAGGGAAAGTCTACGTTGCGAAAAACATGCCGCATAGCTTTGGCAATTGCCTGTAAAACCCTATCACCTTGATCATGTCCATGGGTATCGTTGAATTTTTTAAAATGATCGACGTCAAACATTAAAATTGAAACATGTAGGTTATAGCGTTGTGCTCGATCAACTTCATGGGCTATCGTCATATCTAAAAAACGGCGGTTATATAATCCGGTTAAAGCATCTGTCGACGAAAGAATCCGCAGCTCTTCTTCCAATCTGACTTGCTCGGTAACATCTCGGATAAGTGCGGCAGAGCCAACCATATCACCATCATTATCATGGATTGTGGATGCATAAATGTTTAAAATAAGGTTGTTATAGGCAATATTTTCACTATGTTCTTGAGAATCCTTTTTACCCAGCCATTTAGTAATATATCCTGGATCATCAATTAATTGTTCAAACCCTTGTTGTTGAATAAGTTTTAAGGGTTTACCCAATAATTGTTCAGCAGCAGGATTAACCAAGACCACATCCAACTCACCATCAGTTACGACAATTCCTTCCCTGGCGCCTAAAATAATTGTGGCCAATTTATCTTTTTCTTTTTGTAATCCTTTATAAGTATGCAGTAGTTTATCGCTCATCACATTAAAACTACCCGCCATATGACCAATTTCGTCATCACCAAATACCGGAACTTGATTGCTTAAATCACCGGACGCAGCTTTATCCATTGCAGAAGTAACACTGCTAATCGGTCTCACCACTGTCCTAAAAAGCACAAAACCAACAATGATTAAGATTAATAATAAGACAACACTCATCATTACAAAGGCTATCAAACGAGTTTCGTGAATATCCTTTTCTACCGGAACTAAGGAAGAGGTAAACTTTAGTATCCCACGAATGTCATGATTCCCACCGTGACATTTGGTACAAGCCTTGGCATTGCGGATGGGGGCAAGATAAGTGAGTAAGGGTTCTCCCGTAGAACTTATATTTTTATAGGATAAAGGTTTTTTACTTCTTAATACCTGTAATAATTCGGGATCATTGGACAATAAAACAGGTACGTGAATTTCTTTTTCTCTTGGTATAAAAAGCTCCTCCCCGCGCCTTTCATTGACATTATCGATGGTACTATTATCTCTAAAAGCTTCCAGGCCATCGACCCGTAAAATTCGAAAATCAACCACTTCTGCTACTTCTTTCAGCCGGTCAGCATAGACTTGCGCAACATCAGCATAGCCGACCAACATCATGGTCTGTAAACCTTGTAAAACACTATCAACAAGTTTTTCTAGGGTTCGATGATTTTGCTCAATGATACTTTTTTCCTGATAGCTGGAATAAAACCAACCGGTAAAAAATAATGCAACCGAGGTGACAACACATACCACTAAAATGATTTTATAACCAATATGTTTTCGGAAAATTTTTATCATGAACAGACTTTTTTATGTTTTCCCTCCCCCAAAATAATGAATTTAGAAATAATACAAAACCTTAACAACAAGTTTAGATTCTTATTGAATATGCAATTAATGAACCACAGAAACAAAGCGTTTTTTTATCATAAGATACAGGAACTTAAAAAAAACTAAGGTTTCAAGCCTTCGATCAATATGGAATTTTTCCCATTAATAAGAATTTACTTTTGAGCGCTTGATACTTTTTTATTATTTAATCTTTTCTTTTAGACCTTGATAAAAAAGGTCGAATTCCTGTTCCATTTGTTGCACTAAGCTATCAAATAAAACCAAACCATTATTACAGGCATCAGCCTCAAATTCTTTGTAGTTTCTCATTCTGTTTAATAAATTGACTAATACGGCATGGACAAGGTGCAGTTGTTCTTTAAAGAGCATTAATTCGGGAATTTTTTGAGGCGATTTAAAATGTGAGTCAACCAGAAAAATTGAGAACATGGTATAAAAAAGTTTATTAATATCACTAGTGATAATGTAGTTTGCCCGCAATTGTTGATGAAACTTTAAAACTTTACATGGGGTTCTCAAAAAACTTAACCACAAGGTGTAAAAAAATATATTCTGAGCATCTTTTTGTATAATAATTTTATTGGTCGCGCCATCCGAATTAAAAATATAGATATAGCCTTGTTCATAAGACCTAATGTGAGAAAAATAATTCACCAAACCATTTATTTCGCAAGCCAGTCGACAATAACTTTTTTTTGAACAATAATTTAAATTTCCCGGACAAGGAAATTTTTTAAACGATGACCATTCTGGTATTTCACAGTTAAGTGTCGTATCCGTTAAATTGACATCCAGGTCGGGTTGACCGGGAAACTGACAAAGAAAATTGGTATAGAACATTTTTAATTCAATCTCAGATTTTTATTTATCGCTATAAAATATTATTGTATGAAAAAAACCATGTGACATTTATATAACAAATAAAGCAATAACTATTCCAGGGACAAACTAACTCGCTCATTCCTTAAAAAAATCCTATTTCAAAATACTCTGTAAAGCACATTTATACTGCTTTAACCGAATATAAAGTAGCTTGGAATATTGGCTAATTTCGTGATAAAACTTTCGTCATAACAACGTTCTCGTACCAAGTTGCGTTCCTGTTTTATAGAAAAAATTCCATTTTATTAGAATTTATTTACCTCTAATAATTATCCTAATGCATACCAAAAATATAATGGTTCAATAATTGCTTCTTAATAACGAGATCATAAGTTAAGCAACAATTCGATCAGGCAATATTTTTCCCCGGTGAGTTATGACAAAATTTATTTTATATCCTTTACTTTTATTATTAGTAATCATTCTTATTACAGGGTGTACCTTATCCCCTATTACTACCCAAAAACTTACGGTCGGGAAAAAGCTTCATCCTTTGGTCAACACTATATATAGCAATAAAACAACTCAGAAAATCACTGAGGCAACCTTATTGGAGCAATTAAAAACAGCCGATGTGATCTACTTAGGTGAACATCATAATAATATTGACCACCATCAAAAACAGTTGGAAGTTATTAAAAAATTGGTCGCAAATGGCAAAAAACCAATGATTGGTTTTGAAACATTTGCACTTGAACAAACCAGTATTTTATTAAACTATAACCAATTAAAAGGCCGCCTAAAAAAATCACCTCACTTATCTCAAGCTAGCTTTAATAGTGAAGACTGGTTGAAAGAAAAATTACAATTATCCAGCAAAAAAAATCAAACGACTTGGGAATATTATGGCCCAATTATTAAATTTGCATTTGAAAATGAGCTACCTCTTTTTGGTATGGATTTAAACAAAAATCTCAGGCACCAGATCACTAAACATGGCATAAATGGCTTATCGGCTCTGGAAAAACGTCTTTTGCATCCAACTGGATTTAAAAACAACAATTACCGCCTATTAATGCATGAAAACTTTAAAAAAGGTCATTGTGGTTGGGGAAAACCTGAATATTTGGATAAATTATATGATAACTGGCTGGCTAGGAATGACAGCATGGCTATGGCAATCACTGAAATGGCAGAAAATTATGATAAGGGCCCCGTCGTTGCCATCTTGGGCGCAGCACATACTCAATTTAATATGGGAGTGTATGAAAGAGTTAACTATTTAGCCCCAAACCTTTCCCAAGCAAACCTTAGTTTTGTAGGCGTTAGAGACGAGATTAGAGAGCCTACTGCTTACACACAACAATATCATTTTAATGGAATTCATTATGGCTACGAATATGACTATGTTTGGTTAACCAAAGGCTTACCACCAGGACGCGATATGTGTGGAGAATATATTAAACAAAAGAAAGCTCAGAAGTAACCAAAACCTATGTTAATAATCTGTTCCAAAACAGATAGCTGATTTCACGTTAAAGCAATAAGCGTTAAAAAAACGTATTTGAATATTTAGAACATTCATATAAAGTAAACCCTCTGGGTGGATTGACCTTTTTTTTTAAACTGCTATTATAGCTGCAACTTTAAATATCCTAATAAGGCAATCTTTAATTGTCAAAAAAACTTCAAAAGCAGTTAAGTAAGGAATATATGGATAAGATGGATTTCAATGCAGTTAGTACATTTATCGAAGAACAAAAAGTATATCTAGAGGGAGAGTGCACGGTCAATGAAATAAACGACAGATATCATCAAATAATTGCTCAGTGGAAAGATCAAAATCAAGGTATTACCTTAGATTTGTCAGGTGTTACATCCATGGATTCTTGCTTTATGGACTTACTCAGTATTATTTATAACACCGCAATTAATAACGACACCCAGTGTCAGGTGTTAAATATTCCAGCTATAGCTAAAAATAAAGTAGACGTTTATCCTTGGGAGGGGTGAAGCGGGAGGGGATGAAGAGCAGGTGGGGTAAGCCTTTTAATCGATCTTTTAAATAAGAACCTTTTCTGGCCTTCTTCATAATTCTAGTATCCCTATGTGCATAGGTTTAAACCTAAAAATTTCTGACTTTTTTGAATATTTTAATAGGGACCACCTAAGTTAGGCCACCCAACTATCCTTGCTACGTCTGAACGGATTAATCAAGATTACAGCATATCCAGTCAAATTAAAAATTGGCAGTGAGTTATAACAATAATATCAAAATATTTATACATCAATTAGCCAATAAATATAAGCTTTTGTGTAATCATTCCCTTAGATTAATATTAAAAATATAAAGAGTATTCTATACAATACTTATTTATATTTTTAATATACAAGGTTTAATAAAAAAATTTTCTATATCCAATCCTGAACAATAGCAAGAAATATTTTCTCCGAAATCATATGGTTTTGAAATAAAACAAGCCCAACCCTCCTTTGCTCAATATGGTTATAATTGGATTTTTTGTATATGATTAGGCTTATCTAATTAGTATACAAACATGGCTTTTTCCAATGAAACACTTTCAACCGATTAATGTTAAAGTCCATTTCATATCCATCGGCTTTTGCATCTTACTTTTACTACCAAATACTTATTTAAGTGCTGTCGAAAATATCCCTGTCTGGACATATTACCCCTCTCCCCCCTTTATTACCGGAAATCAGAAAGGATTCAGTTATGATTTAGTTAACTTATTAAATCAATATAGTAAGGGTTTATACCAATTCGAACTGAAACTATTGCCACGCACTCGTTTAGATCGACTTCTTAAAGAAAACGTTCCCGGTATGGTGTTATTGGTTAATTGGTCTTGGATGGATGATAAAAATCAAACTAAATACCTTTGGAGTTTGCCCTTATTAAATGATCGGAATGAAATTATATCAAGACAATATGGTAAACCCCCCTTAAAAATTGACTTCAATGGTAAAGAATCATTATCGAATACCGTTTTTGGAGGCATCTCGGGGCATCAATATTTAGGACTGGAAAGCGCATTTAAAACAGGACAAATTAAGCGCAGAGATGTCAGGGAAGATGAACAAAACATAGAACTGTTATTACACGAACGAATTGACGTCACAACCCTAGCTTCAATTGTCATTCACTACCAGATTAAACAAAAAAGTATACAGGACAAAATTTATTTTTCACCAACTCCTCTGTTCTCTTATACTAGACACTTATTAATTACAAAAAAATTAAAATATTTAGAAGACTTTATTAATCAATTTATTATGAATTTGGAAAAAAAACCTGAGTGGCAAGAGTTAAAAAAAAGATATGCAATTCAATAACACGCTTATAACTGATTTATAACGGCAAATATGGTAGAGGTTTTTTAATCTAATATGGCAAAACAACGTAATAAATTACATTATCTGCTAGCGATACGCGCCGTCCAACTTGCTTTACTTATCGGTTTAATAATAAGTGGTTCACAAGTTTATCTCGACTTGATCAATGAACGAAATAATATCGGACAGTTTGTTGACGAAATGTTGAAATCATCGAAGGAAGCTGCCACAGAAGCTGCCTATGAACTTGATCCCTATTATTCTAAAACGATTGTTAATGGTTTGGTCAAATATGAATCGATAGCCAATATCACACTCTATGATGATAGAAAAAAAACTTTGGCATTTGCGGGAATTCCGACTGAAAATATACAATCTGATTGGTTGTCGACCTTGATTGTTGGAAATCAACACAATTATTCGATTCCATTGGTAAGAACAAAGTCAGATGTACCTGTTGGTTCTATTAGTGTAACCATTAATGCTAAAAAGCTTAGCGATAGCTTTTTGAACCGAGCTAAATTTATATTCCTTTCTGGCTTTTTTCGTAGTATGGCTCTAATGCTTATTTTTCTGATTCTTTTTTATTTCATTTTAACTCGACCTCTTCTTAAAACCATAAAAGAAATATCCATGGTAAATGAAGCAAATCTAGATATCACTTTTGGTTCACGATTAATAAAACGTAAAGATGAGCTGGGGGAATTAGTCGAGATTTTTTTAAATTTGCTAAAACGCCGACAAAAAGCCGAAGCCGAAGCGGAAAAAACTAAACAACAATATTTTCATCAAGAAAAAGTGGCCGCATTCGGACAAATGGCTGCTGGTATATTGCATGAAATAGGTAACCCGATCGCATCTATGAGCGGTTCAACACAGCATTTACTTGAAATAAATAAAGATCCAGATCTATCCGCAGATGAGGTTCGGCAAGAAACCCTATATTACCTAGAGATTATTAATGAACAAACCAACCGCCTAACCACCTTAACTAAAGAAATTGCAAACTATGTTTCACCACAGGTGTTTGAGCCTGAATTAGTTGATTTAAATTTAATCATTAAAAACAATAAAGGTTTATTACGCTTTGATGAAAGATTAAAAAATACTCAAATTAATTACGTCCTCGGTATTGATTTACCGGCTATATACGCAATACAGTCCCATGTGGTCCAAATATTTTTAAACCTTCTGGTTAATGCGGAACAAGCATGTCATGCGTGTCAAAATAGAACTCCCCAAATTACTGTTTCAACACGATTAATCCAAGAAAATAATACAAATTATGTTGTTCTTTCAATAGCTGACAATGGCATAGGTATGAGTAAAAGTGTCCAGCAACGTGCCTTAGAACCTTTTTTCACCACAAAAGAAGACGGTCAAGGTGCAGGTCTTGGATTATCCTTATGTTCTTCTATGGTTGACGAATATGGCGGAAAAATTGATATTGTTTCATCTGAAAACCTTGGAACAGAAGTTTCTGTCCTTTTTCCAGTCAAAGATGAGTCTGTTTGTTCATCCTAAAAGCAAATTTTTAATCCCATCCAATTGGTATTTTTTCCGAAGACACAATATAATTAATTCATGAAGCTTCTATTTACTTGTATTCTCACATTTATACTCCCTTCATTGAATGCTTTGGCAGAGCATAAATCGTTTACCATTGGGGTTCAGGAAATCACTGATTATCGTCCCTATTCCCAATACACAAACAACATTTACAAAGGCTTTAACCGCGACCTTTTTGAACTTTTTGCTGATTATGGCGATTATCACTTTAACTTCGAAGTTTTACCACTGAAACGATTAAATCGTCAGTTTCTTCAAGGAGAGGTTGATTTTCGTTACCCAGATAATAAATATTGGGATACTGAAACAAAGGGAGATTTATCAATAACCTATAGTTCTCCCGTGGTCAGATATATTGATGGTGTTTTAGTAAAACCTGAGAACAAAGGCAAAGGCGTGCAAACTCTTCGCACATTAGGCGTTATTTTGGGTTATACACCTTACCCCTATCAAGAACTCATTAATTCCAAACAATTGACTATTTTTCAAAATTCCAATATTCAACGATTAATTAATCAAGTTATCCGTGGACAAAACTCAGGTATTTACATTAATGTGGCGGTAGGACTCAATCAATTAAAATCGCTATCGGACAATTCCGAAGGCTTAGTTTTTGATCCGGATTTACCCCACGTGGTCAGTACGCGACATCTATCCAGTATCAAATTTCCCGAAATTATTAACAAATTCAATCTTTTTTTACTCGAAAAAAAACACGAAATTGAACGTTTAAAATCACAATATCAAGTAGAAAAAATACTGGAATTTAAATAACCAACACAAAATAATCTTAGCTATCAGCATATTAAATAATCAAATGAGTATTACGAATATGAACAAAAGGTATAAACTCTGGATTAACAGTTGTATTGTTATTATGATTACCAATTTTACGTATGCTAACGACTTAACAGCCCTGGATCAACGGCTGGTAGAAAGTAATAATGCTTTTGAACAAAGAGATTGGCCGACAGCATTGAAAGGATTTAAAATACTCGCTGAGGAAGGTAACCCAGAAGCACAATTTAAACTGGGATATATGTTAAGAAATGGGCGTGGCGTAGAAAAAGATTTTCCGGCTTCCGTTTTTTGGTATCGAAAAGCCGCTACCGCAGGTCATGTGCGTGCTCAAAACTATTTAGCCATTAGTTTAGAGCTTGGGCGTGGCGTAGAAAAAAACCTATCCGAAGCAAGCCAATGGTATCTTCGTGCCGCAAAACAAGACAATCTTAATGCCATGCATTGGATAGCTAAGGCTCATTTGGATGGCATTGGAATGAAACAAGATTATTTGACTGCCTATATCTGGTTTACTCTGGCCCGTGATCTAGATATGGATTGTGGACGTATGAAACATGGCCAAAATGAGGCCGAACAACATTTATCCACAGAGCAATTAGCAACCGCCCAGGCTCGGATAAAAGCCTGGCGTATGAATAGCCGGCAGGGCTCTCCCTGAAAATTACACAAAAAGGGAGACTATAAGAGTCTCTCCTTTTAGTTTCATTAGGATTAAATTCAAACTTCAGTTTCTTCATTTGTTTTAGTATTTTCCGGCATATATTTTTCCCGAATCTTCTGATTAATTTCTTCCGTAATATCTGGATTTTCTTTAAGGAACATTCGAACCTTGTCCTTTCCTTGTCCAATTTTATTGCCATTATAGCTATACCAGGCACCGGCTTTTTCAATGAATCCTTCTTTAACACCAAGGGTGATCAATTCACCTTCATAGGATATTCCTTCACCATAAAGAATATCAAATTCAGTTTGTCTAAACGGAGGAGCCACCTTGTTTTTAACTACTTTAACCCGAGTCTCGTTCCCCAAAATTTCATCACCTTTTTTGATGGCACCAATACGGCGGATATCCAAACGGACCGAGGCATAAAATTTAAGTGCATTGCCACCAGTAGTGGTTTCTGGATTTCCAAACATTACACCAATTTTCATACGAATTTGATTGATAAAAATAACCAAGGTATTAGAACGCTTGATAATACTGGTTAATTTTCTTAAGGCCTGAGACATCAAACGAGCTTGTAAGCCCATATGACTATCCCCCATTTCACCATCAATTTCTGCTTTTGGAGTTAATGCAGCGACCGAGTCAATTACTAAAATATCAACTGATCCAGAACGCACTAGCATATCGGTAATTTCTAAGGCTTGTTCACCCGTGTCTGGTTGAGAGACTAGAAGCTCATCAACATTAACCCCTAATTTTTCCGCATAAATAGGATCAAGCGCATGTTCTGCATCAATAAAAGCAGCTGTACCGCCTGCTTTTTGGGCTTCAGCAATAGCATGTAATGTAAGAGTCGTTTTACCAGAAGATTCTGGGCCGTAAATCTCGACCACTCGCCCTTTTGGCAATCCACCCACACCTAAAGCCAAATCCAGTCCTAAAGATCCCGTAGAGATAGTTTCTACCTGAATTGCGTTGGAATCCCCCATGCGCATAATGGATCCTTTACCAAATTGGCGTTCGATTTGACCCAATGCGGCATTTAACGCTTTTTGTTTATTTTCATCCATATTTATTTTCCTAAAATTCAAATGGTTATCACTAATCCAGATTGGCTGGAATAAGTACCTGGACGGAATAGTTTTTATTAAAAGATAAAAATCATTGCGTCCAAATACTTTTTTCGAGAGACGATATTATCCTAGATTTAAGGAAAGCAAGCCAGGATTATTACAAATTTATGGAGAGGATTTTTTTTGGTTCAGTGTTTTTAAATAACTAAGTTTTTGTTTGATTTTGATTTCCATACCACGTTCTACCGGCAAGTAATATTCTTGTTCGCCAAATTCATCCGGAAAATAGCCTTGTCCTGCCGAAAAGGCTTCTGGTTCATCATGAGAATAGCGATAGTTTGCCCCATATCCCATACCTGCCATTAATTTAGTCGGTGCATTACGCAAATGATTGGGAACCTCTGCAGAACCAGATTGTTGGGCGTCTTGCATAGCTGCTTTAAAAGCGGTATAAACTGCATTGCTTTTGGGAGCCATGGCACAATAGACGGCAGCCTGAGCGATAGCTCGGTTGCCTTCTGCTGGACCTAATCGCTCGAAGGCTTGCCAAGCATTGAGGGCAACGGTCATTGCTCGCGGATCAGCATTACCAATATCTTCTGAGGCTATGGCCAATAGGCGTCGAGCAATATAAAGCGGGTCACATCCTGCATCGATCATCCTCGCCATCCAATACAAGGCTCCGTCAGGAGAAGAACCTCTAACCGATTTATGGAATGCTGAAATTTGATCATAAAAAATGTCTCCTCCTTTATCATAACGCCGAGGTGAGGAAATTAAGATTTGCTCCACCAATCCAGGATTGATCGTAACTTTATTATCTTCCATGACTTCTAAAGCTTGTTCGAGAATGATTTCCAATAAATTATACAAGCGCCGACCATCTCCATCTGCCACTTGTAACAATCGTTTTTTAATGGCCTCAGGAAATTCAATGAGAGAATTATTGGATGTTTGTTCTAATTCTATCGCTTTATCAATAAGTCTAGTCAGTGCTATATCGTCTAATGGTTTTAGGAGATATACACGTGTCCGCGAAAGTAAAGCATTATTCAATTCAAAGGAAGGATTTTCTGTTGTGGCCCCAATAAAGATAAACGTTCCATCTTCAATAAAGGGTAGAAAAGCATCTTGTTGGGATTTATTAAATCGGTGGACTTCGTCTACAAATAAAATGGTCTTCTGGTGAAACTGTTGCCAATTCTGTTGTGCTTGCGCAACCGCTTGCCGAATTTCTTTTACACCGGATAAAACCGCAGAAATTGCGACAAATTGATTATCTCCATAATTGGCCAATAACCGAGCCAGAGTAGTTTTTCCTGTACCAGGCGGTCCCCATAAAATCATAGAATGCAAACTGCCGTTTAAAACCGCTTTAGTTAACGGTCTATTCGGTCCGAGAATATGCTCCTGACCAATATATTCATCCAGATTATTGGGGCGCATTCGATCCGCTAAAGGACGCCATTTTTGTTCAATCATTAAAGTTCGCTATTATCTACAGTACCGATAACATCAACGTCTTCAGGGATCTCAAATGAAAAGGTTGAGAGAGGAATTTTTTTATTAATTTGAATATTGCTGAACTTTAAACGAGTCACTTGCTCGAAGTTATCATGCATATTTAATTCAACAAGTTGTCCCTGATTAAAAATCAGATAAACTAAGGAAAACATGCTTTCTTCTTGTTTGGGGACTAATTTAAACACGGCCAGTTCAGGTCGCTCCGGATCATGTGCCAAGCTAACTTGATAAGACTGGTGGATATTGTTATTACTGCTGATCAATAACGCAGGAGAAGCAGCCAATCCACCTTCGAAATTTTTTATAGTAACTTGTTCTAACTCCATATCATAAATCCATAAGGTTTTACCATCGGAAACATAATGCTGTTGGTCTGGCTGTTGATAATGCAGAACAAATTGATGCGGACGTTGGATGATTAATTTACCACTGGATTGCTCTAAAACCTTGCCAAAACGTTCCGAAATAGTCTGTTCAAAATCAGCCTGCATGGAACGAGTATTGGCATAAAACAAGTCCAAGACTTGCGTATTTGCCAGTGCAGTTATGGAGACTAGCCAAAGCACTGCCAGGATAAAAACTTTTTTTATTATGTTAAATTTTTTTGTTTTAAACATGCTTTACTGACCTTGTTGGGGAACGACAACTTCTCTTTGACCATTGGACTGTACCGAACTTACCAGTCCTGCTTTTTCCATATCTTCAACCATACGTGCGGCACGATTATAGCCGACTTTTAAGCGTCTCTGTATGCCCGATATGGATGCACGACGAGTTTCAATCACAATGGCTACAGCTTCATCATAAAGGGGATCTGTTTCATCACCGCTTTGCTCTCCACTTATTCCAGCAATATTACCAACGCCTTCGCCCGTTAAAATTTCATCAATATACTCCGCGTGGCCTCGGCTTTTCAAATCATCTACAACAGCGTGCACTTCTTCATCAGAAACAAATGCCCCATGTACCCGTAATGGCAATCCGGTTCCTGGAGCTAAATACAACATGTCACCGTTACCTAAAAGGGTTTCAGCCCCCATTTGATCCAAAATTGTCCGTGAATCTATTTTAGAAGAGACCTGGAATGCAATTCGAGTAGGCACATTGGCTTTAATCAAGCCAGTAATAACATCAACCGAGGGACGTTGAGTTGCGAGAATTAAATGAATTCCAGCTGCCCGCGCCTTTTGTGCTAAACGGGCAATTAACTCTTCCACTTTTTTACCGACAATCATCATCATATCAGCAAATTCATCAATAATAATAACAATATAGGGTAATGGGTCTAGTTCATCAGGACGTAAACTTGCCATAGCTGGATTAGCCTCAAATAAAGGATCGAGTATAGGCTCACCCGCATTAATAGCGTTTTTTACTTTTTTATTATATCCAGCAATATTACGAACACCTAAAGCAGACAGCAGTTTATATCGCCGTTCCATTTCTCCAACACACCAGCGCAAACCATTAGCCGCCTCTTTCATATCCGTAACTACCGGAGCCAATAAATGCGGTATACCTTCATATATGGATAGTTCCAACATTTTAGGGTCTACCATAATTAAACGCAATTCATCCGGATTAGCATTAAATAACAAACTCAAAATCATTGAGTTAACCCCAACTGATTTACCTGAACCAGTTGTACCTGCCACTAATAAATGTGGCATTTTAGCCAAATCTGTGACCACGGGTTGACCACTAATATCATGCCCTAAGGCCAACGGTAAGGTCGCTTTACTATTACCATATGCTGCAGAATTTAAAACTTCAGAGAAATATACAATTTCACGATGTGGATTAGGTATCTCAATTCCAACCGTAGACTTGCCGGCAATCACTTCAACCACACGAATACTCACCACAAGTAAGGCTCGTGCCAAATCTTTAGATAAATTAGTCAGTTGACTCACTTTAACCCCGGGAGCCAATTGCAATTCAAATCGAGTAATAACTGGTCCTTGTTGCACGGCAACGACCTCAACTTTCATATTATATTCAGCTAAACGTTGTTCGATTAACCGAGAAGTGGCTTCTAACTCTTCCGCTGAAGTAACGTTAGGCGATGGTTTGGGGTCGTCCAATAGCGTTAATGCAGGCAAACCATCAATGGTGTCATGTTTAAAAAGTTTGGTTTGTCTTTCTTTTTCTATGCGATCACTCTGGGCAATATTAGTGTTTCGAATTTCAACCTTAATCGGTTTTTTAGCAATGGACTCATCATTCTGGTTGTTAAAGCTTGACCCAGAATTTGGTATTACAGCTTCTGCAAACTCTTCTTTTTCTTTCTGTTTTTTTGAGACTTGTTGCTTTTTCGGTTCTTTATCAATATCAAACTGAGACAAAAGCGGGTCACTTGTTTGAGAGTTATCTAAACTCGAAAATACGGGCTCAATTTTTTCATCAGTTGAAGTGATTGGCTCTTCATTTTCAAATGGTTCGGGTTCCCGTGAAGGGATCAAATTATCTGATAATTTTTTTCTAAACGAAGACAATCGCTCACCGAATCCCGTTTTTTCCTCACTGGTATCATCATCATTTACTTCAGGAGTTACATCAACGGGAACAATTTCTGCATCACTAATATCTTCAACTTCATAATTAGTTTGGGTTATTACCAACGCTTTTTTATTTTTTTTCGGTTTGGTTTCAGATACTTCTAATTCTTCGACAAAAGTTTCTGTTTCCATTGCCGCAATTTTCGCTTTGGATTTTTTTTCTTCCCGGTAAGCACGCCAGTGTTGCCATTTGGTTAACAACCAAATAAATAGGCCAATAACCAAAGCTCCTATTTGATCCATTAACCAAAACCAGGACAAATGACTAAAAAAAGTGATACCGACCAAAAAAAAGGTCAATAAAAATAAGGTCGAACCTACAAAATTAAACCATTGTTGCAATTGTTCCGACATTACCTGGCCTAAAATCCCACCTGCACCGATGTCTGAAGGAAATGGAATTGCTGGCTCAACAAAATGCATGGTCGAGATAGCACAACCAGTAATAATAGTTAAAACAAAACCAAACACCCGCAAAGAAAAATACCAACCGTTGAAGTCGGCATCTTTATCTGCCCCTTTGTATAGCACCCAACCGGTAACAGCTATCATCCCAGGAATAAGATAAGCCATATAACCAAACAAATAAAAGGAAATATCAGCAAATAAAGCCCCGAAGTGGCCACCTAAATTATAAATTTTATCAATCGCTAATGAACTGGAAACCGTATGTGACCAGGCTGGATCTTGAGGGGAATAGCTAAATAAAGAAATCACTAAATAAGCGGTCATGGCAATAAAAAGAAATAGTGTACTTTCTTTTAACCCACGCAGCATAATAGGCGGTGTTGATTTTGAAGAGGATCGTTTAGCGATCTTTGCTGGTGTTTTTGATGCAGATTTTTTTCTAGGCACGATAAATAATCAACTGGTTCAATAATAACAAACAATAATAGAAGAGAAATAAAAACTCAGTAATTTTGATATATTTCAATGCCTTATTTTTTACTTTAAAATATATCTATAAGTGTATAATTATTCATTATTTTATTTATTTTTTCAAGTCTAATTTTTTTAGCTTTAAGCTATTCTTTATTGAGTTAGAGTTATATTTATTCAGTAAAATTTTTCTCTTACGTAATTTTTTATTATTTAATAAAAATAAGAATAAATTTCCTAACTTTATATCAATTTTTACACGTGCTCATCAAAATCATTACTAAAACAAGTTTTCATTATGGTTATTTGTCTTTTTTTCGTTGATTTCTTTACATTTCGTACCAACATAGTTGAAAATTACGCAGTTAATAAAACACGGAGCATCTCAATATGAGCGATACAAAACATTGTAAACTATTAATTCTCGGTTCTGGCCCTGCTGGTTATACCGCTGCAGTTTACGCAGCCCGGGCGAACCTTAAGCCAGTAATGATCACAGGCCTTGAACAAGGTGGACAATTAATGACCACCACCGACGTCGATAACTGGCCAGGTGATGCCGATGGTACACAAGGTCCAGAATTAATGGAAAGAATGCGTAAACATGCCGAGCGTTTTGACACTGAAATTATTTTTGATCATATTAATAAAGTCGATTTGGAAAATAAGCCATATACTTTAACTGGCGATTCTGGCACTTATACTTGCGATGCATTAATTATTTGTACCGGCGCTTCGGCTCGCTATTTAGGGCTTGAGTCTGAAGAAGCCTTTAAAGGTCGTGGTGTATCAGGTTGTGCTACTTGTGATGGTTTTTTCTATAAAAACCAGAAAGTCGCAGTAGTTGGCGGTGGTAATACTGCCGTTGAGGAAGCTCTATACTTGGCCAATATTGCCTCAGAAGTAACGATTATCCATCGTCGTGACAAATTCAGTTCAGAAAAAATTCTTGCCGACAAATTAATGGATAAAGCTGAGAACGGAAATATTAATATTGAATGGAATATGCAGGTAGATGAGATCCTGGGCGATGATATGGGTGTAACCGGTGTCAGATTAAAAAGCACTCAGGATGATACCACCAAAGAGATTGAAGTTACTGGTGCATTTATTGCTATTGGACACAAACCCAATACGGATATGTTTGAAGGACAGCTTGACATGCAAGGTGGTTATATAGTCACCCAGAAAGGCTCAGGGAATAATGCGACTTTGACCAGTAAAGAAGGTGTTTATGCCGCAGGAGACGTGGCTGACCATATTTATCGACAAGCAATTACATCCGCTGGTACTGGTTGTATGGCAGCCTTGGATGCGGAAAGATATTTAGATAGTTTAGAAAAATAGCGAGTAAAAAAACCTCTTAGAATTTCAGGACTAGAAATATTCCATTCTAGTCCTGTTTTATCATATACTTGCCCTGTCTATTCAAATAGCACTAATACAACAGCCTAATCGCTTGATGTTAAAGTTATATCCTATAGTGCGATCGAAAGTGCAATCAAAAATAATAGCTGAGAACAAATAAAAATGAAAATCAAACATCTTTTAAGTGCTGTCATTGGCGCGAGTTTGTTAAGCACATCAAGTCTAATTAATGCAACTGGTTTATTAGAAGTATATAAGGTTGCCTTAGAGTCCGATCCTATTTTAAAACAGGCTGTTTCTAATCAGAAATCAGTTGCTGAAGGGAAAAATCAGGCTTTTTCTGCATTTTTACCCAATATTAGGGCCAGTGCTACTGCTTCGGGAAACCGTTCAACCGGTTTATCAACCGGACGCAGTGATTATAATAGTCATAATTATGGCCTAAATTTAACCCAGTCAATTTATGACAAGAAAAACTATGTGAATACTCGCATTGCAGAAAATAACACATTAAGCGCTGATACTGATTTAGAAACTGCTCGTCAGGATTTAATGGCCCGTGTAAGCAGCGCCTATTTTGATGTTTTATTAGCTGCTGATACTGTTGAATTCACCAAAGCTGAGCAAAAAGCCATTGCCCGCCAATTGGAGCAGGCTAAACGTCGCTATGAGGTTGGAATTATTGCAATTACTGCCGTTTTAAACGCCCAGGCCGGTTATGATAGTGCTACAGCTGCGGTATTAAAAGCCACCAATGATCAGTTAATTGCCAATGAACGATTACGTGACATTGCCGGTAAATATTTTGATGAGTTAGCCCCAGTGGCCGACGAAATTCCACTCGACCCTCCCAAACCGAATGATATTGACGAATGGGTAAAACTTGCTCTAAAAAACAACCCGACCCTCGCTTCAATTAATTACCAAGGCTTAAGCTCGAAAGAACGCATATCCCTTGAACGCTCAGGTCACTACCCCACTCTGGATTTAGTGGCTAGTTATAGTAACGTGGATAAAAATGGTCCGGGTTCTGCTAGTGCTAGAGATGGATATGATGGCTCTGTTGGCCTTCAATTAGCCGTTCCAATTTATCAGGGTGGCTTTGTCAATTCACGGGTTAAGCAAGCTCAATATGATTATCAAGCCATTCGAGATAAAAAAGAAGAATTACGTCGCTCTACCGAGCGGCAGACACGGAGTAGTTTTTTAAGTGTTCTTTCTGAAATCAGCCGAGTTAAGGCATTAAATCAGGCGGTAGTTTCTAATGATAGTTCTTTAAAAGCCACTGAAGCGGGCTTTGAAGTCGGTACACGTACAATTGTAGATGTATTAAATGTACAAAGAGACCGCTTTGCCGCAAAGAAAGACTATTCTGAAGCTCGTTATAATTTTATCCTCAGTAAGGTATTTCTAAAGCAATCTGCTGGAACCTTAAGTGAGCAAGATCTGGAAAATATTGATAATTGGTTAAAAAAGTAATTCCGCTATAGATGCTTTTTTATCCGGTTTTCCATACTCAAACCACCTAGCATTTCCAGGTGGTATGGGTATATAAAAATGGAAACCCATTATTCTTTAATAAGGTTTTTAAATGGTCGGGGTTTAGCGATACCATAACCTTGCACGAAATCAACCCCGATTTCTTTAATTTTATTAAGTATTTCATCGTTTTCGACATATTCAGCAATCGTTTGCAATCCCATCGTATGTCCAACTTCATTTATGGAACGCACCATTGCTTCATCAATAGGATCATTAATAATATCTTTAACAAATAATCCGTCAATTTTTAGATAGTCAATTTTGAGTTGTTTTAAATAGCCAAATGACGACATACCAGAACCAAAATCATCTAATGCAAAAAGACAGCCTTCTTTTTTTAAAATTTCTATAAATTTACTTGCTACTAAAAGATTTTTGATGGCTGCAGTTTCGGTAATTTCAAAACAGATTTTTTTTGGCTCAATGCTATAACGGTAAAACTGTTCAATGACAAAAGTTGCAAACTCCTGATCCATTAAACTATGACCAGATAAGTTAATACTACAAACACTCAACTCTTGATATTGCTTGGGATGTTCAGACAACCATAGTAGCACTGACGAAACCACCCAGCGGTCGAGTTTTTTAATCAAATCATAATGTTCAGCAGCCGGTAAAAAAGCGCCTGGAGGAATAATATTTGCCTGTTCATCAACCATCCGAAGCAGTACTTCATAGTGTTTTCCTGCTTCCCGTTTCAAGGGTTTAATGGTTTGAAAATACAGGACAAAGCGATTATCTTTTAAGGCTTTGTTAATACGGGAAACCCAAAGCATTTCACCTTGCTTTTGCATTAACTCTTGATCATCTGGTTGGTAGATGTGAATCCGGCTTTTACCAAAATCCTTAGCAGCATAACAAGTTGAATCAGCCTGCTGTAATATTTTATTAACATCCTCACTTTCTTCGTTTACTGAGACTAATCCAATGCTTGCTGCTGTCTTATATACATGTGATTCCCAAATAAAATTATATTCACTAATATCCAAACATATACTTTTGGCTATTTTTTCCGCAACATCAATTGGACAACTATCAAGAATTATTCCAAATTCATCGCCTCCCAAACGTGATAACACGTCTCCCCGACGTAACTTCCGTTCCAGTAAATCAGTAATTTGTTGTAATAATTGATCACCAGCCATATGACCACAGGTATCATTAATTATTTTGAAGTTATCCATGTCAATATATAACATGACATGCTGTGTTCTGTCGGTTTTAGTACGATCTAAGAATTGCTCAAGACGGATTTCAAATTCTCGCCGATTAATTAACCCGGTTAAACTATCATGACTGGCCTGGTAACTTAGTTTTTGTGCCAATTGATGTGATTCACTAACATCGTGCAGTACTACAACAGCCCCAATAATTTCCCTTTTTTGGTCATACATGGGAGCAACAACCTGTTTTACCGTAGTAACATAACCATCCTTATGATAAAGAAACATATTTTCTTTAAAGGTAATATTTTTTCCTTTCTGTAAACAGGTTTGTACAATGTTGTCAGGTTTATTTTTGCTACTAGGGTTTAAAATTTTAATGATATCGGCTATGGACTTGCCCATTGCTTCTTCAGCCGTATAACCACTCAAACGAATCGCATCAGGATTGATATAACTAATACGTTGTTTTTTATCAACTGTAATCACACCGTCCATTATGGATTCTAAGGTGACTTGAAATTTATTCTTTTCCTCAAAAAGAACATGTTCAACCTTTTTTCGTTCAGTAATATCAATTGCATAACCCTGTACAAGTGAGCGTTCTAGAACCGGATGAAAATTCCATAAAAACCAACTATTATTTGTATTGGTTTCGATATTTTTTAAAGTTTTTCCTGTTCTCAAACAGTCCTGTACTATCTCCTGAACATTTTCAGGCAAGACTGAGGGAATACCATCATCATTAAATCCTAGTTCTGACATTTGTTCCAGCATGGCAGGATTAGAATAATAAATGAGACCATTCTCATTAAATTCAATTATCGGTGAAGGATTTAGTTCCGCATATAAGGCAAGGCGCTTCAGTTCTCGCTCTGAATAACGTCGATTGGAGCAATCTTGAAAACTTAACAAGGTATATTTTTCAGCATCAATTGTTAAACGAATGATGCGCAGATCAATATGGAGGTATAGCCCGACTTGAGTTAACCACCAAGTTTCTCCCAAATCGTTCAATTCAACGCAATTTTCAGGATTTAATGGACATTGGGTGTGTTCATGCTCATAGTCACTATTAGGAGCGCACAAAGCATTATGGGCATTTTTCCCTAATAACTGCGCCTCTGAGAAACCTAATAAGTGTTCCGCTTTTGGGTTTAAATATACAATTTGCTGAGCTTGATTAAGTAAAATCAAGCCATCGGGCCATTGAGAAAATATTTTGTCGTTAAATGTTTGAGATGTGGGTTTAAGTTTATTATCTACCACTCGCCTATACCATGGATTTATAGTTGGTCATTGCAAGAAGATTTAAAGGGTCGTTCTTTTTATCCCCTAAATCGAGTGGATTTTTAATTTTTCGTTGTTCTTTATCCTCTAATAAATTCACAATTTCTGGATTAACCATTGCACGACCATTACGACTATAAAATATTTTAACTATCGGATTTAAAGGGTGTCCCTCGTTAATCGCCGTTACCACGGCTTTTTCGCCACTATTAAGCAAAACAGCCGATGTCACTGGATAAATCCCCAATAATGCAATCAATTTTTGTACCATCAACAGATCAAATTTTCCGTTTTGGGTTTCAATAAAAAGGGTTTTCAGTGCCAAGGAAGGGATCATACCGGGTGAATCTAATAATCCATGTACCACTTCATCATAATGATCGATTAAACCGATTAATTGAGCGCCGCGATGAATTTCATCTTTTTTCTTTGCAGCGGGATAACCACTACCATCAAAACGTTCATGATGCTGCGAAATCATTACAATAACTTCCGAATTAATATCCGGATTTTTTAATAATTGTTGAACCACGATTGGAATATGTTTTTTGACCACATTGTATTCATTTTCAGTATAGGCTTTAGTTTTACCCAATAAATGCAAGGGCAATCTAGCCCAACCTAAATCATGTAATAAACTTGCTGAACCAATATTATGTAAATCTTCTTCAGAATAATCTAATGAAATTCCTAGTGACAATGCTAAAGTCATTACACTAAAGGAATGAGTGAATAATTCTTTGTCATAACGCTTTAAATGCATCATAGTTAATAATGCTTGATTATTGCGCATCAAACTACTGATCGTTTCATCAATAACAGGAACTATTTCGCTCGAATCAAAAGGCTGATTATTGGCAATTGCTTTATTTAATGATTTAAAGGTTTCATTAGCTTTTTCTTTTAAAACCTGAACATACTCTAATTCTTTACTTAATATGGAAGGCTGAACTTTAGGGATATTTGAAACCGGCTTGCTATTGTCTTGGCATTCTTCCTTGCTTTTTACGTTTGGAGCGTCATTGCTATTTTCGGATAATTGTTCTTGGTTAGGTTTTTGATTGGTTTGGTCAACATCAATACCTTCTTCATTATCAATTTTTAGTTTTTTTACCCCGGCTTCTTTTAGCAAGCCTATTTCTTTTTGGGTTTTGATAACAAATTTATTTCTTAAAAATGGTGATTGAATCCATGAAATATCTAATTCACAGATATACATCCCAACTTTTAGTTTTTCAATACTTATTGTTTTTATTGCCATACTTTAATACAAAATTAAATTTCCGCATATGCAGTCAGTTTAAGCAAAATTTAATATAATTCAATATAATTCTACTAAACAGCTAAAGATAACAACTATCTCTGCCGATTGTATCATTAATTTAATAATTCATAAGTCATTATGTCAGATCAACTCATACACAATACCTTGGATGTACAACAACTAAAAGATTCCGAATTGGATCATTATGTTGCCGAAGTAATTAATTTGGATACGTATTATGATAATGATAAAAATAAATTAATGTATCAGGCTGATCCCAAGCTTCCGAAACGTCAATGGTCTCCTACAAAATTCTGGTCACAAGCAGGGCCACTGATCGAAACAATGAAAATTGATCTCAATTGGGAATGGGAAGAAACTAATATGTGGACAGCTTCTATCGAACCCGACATCAACACTCGTGGTACTACTATTCTACAGGCAGCCATGCGGGCCATTGTAGCAACCCGATATAAGCAGGACTTTGAAACAAGTCAAGAAGTCGAGAAAAAACTTTTATAAACTTCGGGATTTATCAAGCTAAAATAACTATTTTGCCAGAGATGAAACGATATTAAGTTGCCATTCCTGTTTTGAGCGTTCTCTTGCTAATTGCTCAAATTTTATATAGGTTTCAAAGTTTTTTTTATTTCCAGGTTTTAGCCAAACTTTAACCCGTTTTTCACTACTAGCTTCGTCAATACATTGACCGGTACCACAATCTTTTAAATCTAATCTTAGTAAAACTGACGTTACCTGGTAGCGTGTCGATAAATTACTAAGCTGAGCATTGATTTTATAATTGTTACCATAAGCCGGGACCATAACTACATTGTCTAAACGCAGTTCATTTGCGGCAATTTTTTGTTCAGATTTTTGAACTCTTTTATCTTCCGAAAGATAAAGGACGCTAGCGCCGACCACCAAAAAAAAGACAATTGTTCCAAGTGCGAGTCCATATTTTGGTTTTTTAACATAAACAAAAGCAACCAAAAAGCCCAGTACTAATAACGCGATTATTCCATATACCACGAACACAAAAAATCTCCAATATTACGTTTAGTAATAAATCAATTTCAGCTAATACCGACTTTAAAAACATATTAAAATCAGACGAAAGATCAACAGACTTTAATTATCCTAAAAAACGCAGTTGCCATCTACTGCGGTCCCCTTAAGCACTAAAACTTAAGGATTTTCTAGAACATTTTGATTTCACCAGTAGGGTGACTACAAGTAAAGCCAAAATAACCTATAAAATCCTTAATCTTCAGCACTTAAGTGAACCTCGCTACGAAGTCAACTGCGTTTTTTAGGATTATTCACTGATACGACGCTGTTCGACTGCTGCCGAAAGTTTTTCTAATAAACGATAACTATCTTCCCAGCCCAAACAAGCATCAGTAATACTCTGTCCATAGGTTAAAGCCTCACCTTCAACATAGTTTTGCCGCCCTTCAACCAAGTGGCTTTCGATCATGACACCAATAATCCCTTTTTCACCATCGGCGATTTGTTGCGAGACATTTTCTCCAACATCCATTTGCTTAGCAAATTGTTTACTGCTATTCGCATGACTAAAATCAACCATAACAACAGGGCGCTGAGAGGCTTTTTCAAGTGCTTCCAAAGCTTCTTGAACATGCATTGCATCATAATTCGGTTGTTTTCCACCACGTAGAATAATGTGACAGTCCTGATTACCTATAGTTGTAAAAATAGCTGATTTTCCACTTTTTGTCACGGATAAAAAGCAATGAGGATTGGTCGCTGATCCAATTGCATCCACAGCAACCTTTAAGCCTCCATCAGTAGCATTTTTAAAACCAACCGGTGCCGACAGTCCCGAAGCTAATTCTCGGTGAACTTGACTTTCCGTGGTGCGCGCACCTATTGCACCCCAGCTGATTAAATCGGCAACATATTGAGGACTGATCAAATCTAAAAATTCCGTACCCGCGGGCACTCCCATGTCATTAACATATACCAATAATTCTCTAGCTAAGCCTAAACCTTTATTAATATTAAAGGTATTATTCAAGTCTGGATCATTAATAAGGCCTTTCCAACCGACCGTGGTACGTGGTTTTTCAAAATAAACGCGCATTACTATTAAAAGATTTTTCCCCAGCTTTTCACGAGCCGTTTTTACCAAATTTGCATATTCTTTGGCCGCTTCAATATCATGAATGGAACAGGGTCCAATAACGACTAAAAGGCGATCATCTTCACCGCATAAAATATTATGAATTTCACGGCGCGCAGTTTCGATGGTGTGTTGAGCATTATCGGTGGAACTATATTGCTGGTGTAAAAAATCGGGTGATTTTAAATCCTGCATAGTTTTAATACGTAAATCATCAGTTATTGGAGTCATTATAATTTCACTTTTACTACTATTATTTCAATTTAAATATACCCAAGCCACCTGAAACCTGCATTTTCAGGTGGCTTGGGTATAACCGTTATTAATGGTTATCACTGTTCATTTTAAGGTTTTACAACGTTCAGTCCTGAACGAATCCAGGAAGTGATCCCTCGAGAAGCATGAGCAACTTTTTTAAAACCTAATTTTTTATCTAAAAAGTTTCCCACCATACCAGTACGATTCCCTGTACGACAAATCAAGATAAATTCATCATTTTTACCTGCTATTTTTTCTAACTGCCCTAGCCACTTTTCGACATTGTAATTACCTTTTTTGTCAAAAAAGGTAAGCAAATGACTCCCTTTTACTACCCCAGTTTGTTTCCACTCCTCAGGTCGGCGAATATCAATAATAGGTACTCCACGTTCCAGCATTTTCTGTACCTGTTGGTTATCTAGCTGCCCAAATGCAGCCTGACTTGTATTAATAGCTAATAACATAGTGACTAAGAGCAAATAACGCATAATATTCATAGTTAACCCGCCTAACTGAAAAAATAAAACAGCAATTATACTGTAAAGAACCTCGATTTATAAATACTAACTTTGAGCTAACTATAAAGACTATTAAGAATCTATAAGATAAAAGCAGCAAAACATTGTTAGAAAGGGTTACCAGTCTTTCATCAATAGTCTAATTCAGGTTTAAGCCAACACATGCTCTGCTTTATGAAACTAGTTTCATAAATTCAGGCTTTCCCTTTAATCCTGCTTGCTGATAATCTAGCCATAAGAATTCCCATAATATGTGGCTTTCCAGGCCCAACTCTTTTCCCCCAATAAACAGGAGGTCGTATAGACGACGTAAAGAAAATTTATGAGTTTGGCCGGTATATTCAAATAACCACTGACTAAAACTAAAAAATCTTTGGAAAGGATCATCAGCCAATATAAGTTTTAATGCTCTGGAAAAATGACCTGAATTAGCAATTATTTCCCAATAACGCGCAAAACGTGTCATCATTCTCACTTGTGCATAATTAAAACAATTATTAGATAGTATTTCATAGGGGGGATTTGGACTAAATTGAAGTTGATATTCTTGTGTATGGCGTATAATTGGTGTTCCCCTAAGGCGCTTTAAAATACCAATTTGAATATCATGAGGTTGAAGTCTTACCATTTGATTAAATCCTGTTGCAAAACTCTCCAGGTCCTCTCCTGGTAATCCAAAGATTAGATCCGCATGTAAATGCGCAGTGCTATATTGTTTAAGCCATTGTAAATTTTCTTGAGATTTTTGATTATCTTGTTTTCGGCTAATAATGGTTTGAATCTTAGGATTAAAGCTTTGTACACCGATTTCAAATTGCAAGACTCCAACAGGAAAACGTTGGATAGTCGATTTCAATTGTTCCGGTAGTCGGTCCGGTATAATTTCAAAATGTAAGAATAAATCATTATCTAATCGCGCTAAAAAAAATTCCAATATTTTTAAACTATCAGAAATTTTTAGATTAAAGGTACGATCAACAAATTTAAAACTACGGGCTCCTCTTTTATATAACGTTTCTATTTCTTTTAGAAAAGTGTCAAGATTAAAGGGAAGAGATGTTTTATCTAAAGCAGATAAACAAAACTCACATTTAAAGGGGCAGCCGCGAGAAGCTTCTACATAGAGCAAGCGATTTTTAATATCTTCATCATTATAAAAAGCATAGGGTAAATTAAGATCTTCTAAATGCTCAACGGCCCCCCGAGTAATTTTATTTTTGGGTTTATTACCGATTAAGATTTCATGACATAATTGCCCAAACCTAATATCCGCCTGCCCCGTTATAATAAAATCAGCGATAGCAACAATTTCTTGTTGCTCACACTCATAGCTAACTTCAGGACCACCCAGTATAATAACCAGGTTTGGTTGGATCGCTTTCAATAAACGGATTAAACGTAGCGTTTCCATAGCATTCCAAATATATACTCCAAAGCCAATAATAGTTGGCTGAAACGCTAATATTTGTTCTGCGATTTCGTGTTCTCGGCCATTAATACTGAATTCTATCAGTTTGGTACAATGTTGCAATTCTGGCATATTGGCATATAAATACCTTAATCCCAAGGAGCTATGCACGTACTTTGCATTAAGTGTCGAAAGTACTATTTTTGAACCATTTTCAGTTCTTAAATTTGAATGAGTTTTTATCTTTGACATACATGTTCACATCTTTTCAGAGGGTAAATTATAACAAATGAAGCATCAAAATATGCCGTGGTTTATTTATATAATTCTTTGCTCTGATAATTCACTTTACACCGGTATTAGCACCGATCCTAAACGCCGTTTTAAAGAACACAAAAATACCAAGGGAGCAAAGTATTTTTATGGACGTTCACCTTTAAAAATAGTCCATATTGAGACCCAACCTGATCGAAGTTTAGCCAGTAAACGCGAAGCGGCGATAAAAAAACTGACCACTAAGAAAAAACACATACTTATCAAGTCAAATGAAAACCAATTAAAAGATTGGCCAGATTATTTTAAATTAGATTAAAATATGCTAATTTTATGATTTTTCTAAATTCAATTAAAGCAGCTTAATTGCTAAAGTTGTTCAATAGGTAACAATATGACAGATTCATCACAATCCGAACAAATAAAGTCACTGCTTAGTGATGAGGGGTTATTAGAAGGTGCACTAGCCAAATATCAAGAAGCAATGGGTTATCGACAAGAAATGAGTTTACGGGTTGCACGGCGTATGACTGTTGTAATTCGCGGTATTATCGGAGTCTTTGCCCTAGTACTCATTAGTTTATTTCTTTTAGTCGCCGTTTTGATCAACCATATGAATGATCTAATCAATACGGTTGATACCATGAATCGTCACTTTACATCAATGACTAAAAACATGAAGGAAATGCGCCAAAATGTATCTAGTATGGAAAATAGTATGCAAGTAATGCCAACAATTGTTAAGGAAGTTAACGGCATGACTCGTAATGTGGTCGTTATGAGCGATAGTATGAATGTGCTAGCCGATAAAATGGATAAGATAAATAACCATATGACAGTTATGGATAATGATATTAACTCAATGGCCAATACATTCCGACAAATGGAAGCCACAGTGCATCGCATTGACGTAGATGTGAACGAAATGTCCAGTCCAATGAGAGCCTATTAGTCCATCCATTTAAAAAGTCAATTTAGGAAGTCACCATGCCATCAATGGAAAGAAAAGATCTACTTGCGATTTATACTGCAATGGATAAATTTGCGACCGACATGCATAACGAAAATGAAGTCGGGGTAAAAATTGCAAAAAAAACCACCTTTTTTATTCGCATAGTCATCGTCATTTTTATTATCGCGAGTGGATTTATTCTATATAAAACCAGTGATTTAACTGAAAGTATGAAACATTTAGCCAGAAATATGGTAGAAATGTACAATCATTTTGGCGAAATGTCCGATGATGTAGATTTAATGAATAATTCGGTACGGAATATGGACAATAGTATTAATGGTATGCCGAATATCTCAATGAATATGGTAGAAATGGGTAAAAGTATTAATGCGATGAAAGATAATGTTTCTACAATGGAAACCAATGTGAATCAAATGGAACATAAAATGTCTACCATATCCCTACGCGTGAATGATATGAGTCATCGTTTTACTCGTTTAAATAGTTCAGTTTACCATATGCAATATAATACTCGTAAAATGTCTCAACCCATGCGCAATATGAACGATATATTTCCTTTTATGCGTTAAGCCTTTATCGGAGAAGTTAAACCTAAAAAACTCAGTTGCCATCTACTCGGCTTTGGCTCCAAGCGTCGCTCTACCTCCCCCATCCATGGGGTCGTCGGCAACTGCTCCTGCGTTACTCTAACTACGTGCATGACCACCATGGATGGTGGAAATGCAGCGAGAGGCAGGAGCCGGAGTCGTCCATGCACTAGTGTGGTCCCACCTAGTCGGCCACCATAAGCACTCAATCTTACGACTCCATGGATGGAGGAGGTAGGGCGAAGCATGGAGCCAGAGCCGAAGGATTTTCTGGAACATTTGGGTGCGGCCGGCCAGGCTGAACCTCGCTACGAAGTCAACTGATTTTTCTAGGATGAAAGGTCAACAGGCCCTAGGTTAAGAAAGGATGAGGAGCAAAAAGTTTAGACCTTAAATTTATCCCGAATGACCAAAAATTCATCTAAATTTTCTAAGAAAATATCGACTAGTTGGGGTTGAAAGTGTAATCCTTTCTGCTCTTTAAAGTAATCGATAATTTTTTCCAAGGACCAGGCTTTTTTATAGCAACGATCACTGCCTAAGGCATCAAAAACATCGGCCAAAGCAACAATACGACCATAAATATGAATAGCTTCACCACTCAAGGCTAATGGATAACCACTACCATCCCACTTTTCTTGATGTTCATGGGCTATGGTCGCCGCTGCTTTTAATATACTGCGCTTGGAATGTTTCAACATATCATAGCCAATCACACAATGTTGTTTCATGATATCCATTTCTTCGGCGGTCAATTTACCCGGTTTATTTAGGATCTCATCAGGAATGCCAATTTTTCCAATATCATGTAATGGCGAAGCCATTTTTATCAGGCGAGCTTCTTTAACATCTAACCCATATTTCAAAGCTAATAATTGCGAATAACGTCCAACACGTTCCACATGAGCAGCCGTCTCATTGCTACGGAACTCAGCAACCGTCCCCAATGTAAAGATAATTTCACTCTGCGTATCGTCTAGTTCTTTATACAGGCTGAGATTTTCATAGACTATCGAAATATTGGAAGAAAACAACTCAACCAATTGATGACGAGAAGAATCAGACTGACAATCATGAGCAAGATATATTAAACCATAATCGCCCTGCTTATTTTGTACAATAAATATACTCTCATCTTCAAAATACAGTGAAGTCTTTTTTCTAATAGCCTCTTTCAGTCTTTCCATGGTTTTATCTGAAACAAGTTCACCAAAAGATTTATGAGCGGCATTGGCAAAACTCCCCGTACCATAAGAAACTTCGGAAAGTCGATCCTCGCTATTCGGTACATCACAGCCACAAACAAAACCGGATATTTCGGTACAAAAGCTATCTTGCTCAGATCCCACCACTGAAATAAGCTGTTGCAATAAACCTGATACGAAAACGCTCAGATCATGCACCTTATAAATGGAAGCCGACGCGTTAATGACTTTTTCCAGACCGGCACGATGACAATTTAAAGCCATTAAATCTCGGTAAGAACGCAAAGCGGTAAACATTGAAGTCGATAATTTTTGAATGGTTAATTCAGTTTTGTCTTTGTAGTCATTAATATCATACTGTTCAACCACTTCATTTTCTGGAGCAACTCCAGGTTGTCCAGTTCTTAAAATGATTCGAATAAAATGATTTTGTATGTCATCACGAATAAATTTTACGACATCTAAACCAGCTTTATCGTTTTCCATGACAACGTCTAAAAGAACTACGGCAAGATCTTTTTCGTCACGGAGAACCTGTTTAGCTTGTTCACCAGAGTAGGCGTGATAGAATTCCAGGTGTCGGGACTGAAAAGTAAAATGTTTTAAAGAAAGAGTGGTAATATCGTGGATAGCAACTTCGTCATCAACAATTAACACTTTCCAGGTCTTGCCAATGTTATTGCTATCATCACTCGATTGCTCACTAGAATGTAAACTATCAGCTTTACTATCCGAAAATAATAACTCTTCTCTAGAGCAGCTCATTCTTTCCTCGTTTCGCCCCACAATTATTAATTTTATATTTGGCCCTAAATAAGAGCTATGGTCTTAGCGATCCCCAAAATTATCACAATGATTATAACTGACATTTCAGCTCATGGTTAGCACTTTTTGATTCTTTCTAGTCATTATTTTAACTATTTTAGGATATTCCATTTAAACATTAAAGTTTGCATAATATTTGCCTAGCTTATTTGAGACAATTTTAAAATGAACCCAAACCTAGACCTATTAAAATCATATCCACTTGAACGTCTGGACGACTTAAAAAAACAAATCCACCCACCCGGCGAATTAAAACATATCAAACTTCACATTGGTGAACCCAGTCATCCAATTCCTGATTTTGTGATCGATATACTAAAAAATAGCGTTGATTTAGTCCAATGTTATCCTACCCCAAAAGGTAATGAGAGTCTTCGGCAGGCCATAAAAAACTGGTTGATCAAACGTTACTCTCTACCCAATAGTAGCATAGATATTGATAATCAGGTCCTGCCAGTTAACGGTTCTCGTGAAGCACTATTCTCTTTCGCCCAAGCTGCATTGAATAGCCGTGTTGAAGATCCGATGGTCTTGATCCCCAACCCTTTTTATCAGGTCTACGAAGCTGCAACCTTATTAGCCAATGCGACACCAGTGTATATTAATTGTATCGCCGAAAATAATTATCTGCCTAATTTTACTCGAGTCCCAGCTGATTATTGGAAACACTGTCAAATGGTTTACCTTTGCTCACCCGGCAATCCAACCGGAGCAGTGATGACCCGACAAGTTTTATTTGAACTGATCAGTCTCGCACTTAAATATGATTTTATTATTGCTGCCGATGAATGTTATTCTGAGATATACCAAGATGAAACTAAACCACCGCTTGGACTTTTAGAAGCTGCACATGAAATTGGTAATACCGAGTTTAAAAATTGCGTGGTATTTAATAGCTTATCCAAACGTTCCGGCGTTGCCGGATTGCGTTCAGGATTTGTCGCTGGAGATAAAGAAATTATTCAAAATTTCTTAAAATACCGTATGTACCATGGAAGTGCTATGCCTTTAACTGCCCAACAAGCAAGTGCAGCCTGCTGGGAAGATGAAGCTCATGTTGAAGAGAGTCGTAGCCTATATCAAAAGAAGTTTAAAGCTGTGGTCGAAATTTTAAAACCTGTACTCGATCTCTCCCAACCGGAGGCTGGATTTTATTTGTGGCTTAAACTACCAACTGAAGATGATGAGGAGTTTACTCGTGAACTCTACCGACAAAAAAATGTTACCGTGCTTCCGGGATCTTATCTTTCACGTTCAGTTGGAAGCACCAATCCGGGCAAAGGTTATGTCCGCCTGGCATTGGTTGTATCATTGGAGGAGTGCATCGAAGCTGCACAGAGAATTCGAGCCTTTATTCATTCGATGTAAAAATCGATTGGTTGTTGTCGCAACCAATCGATAGAAAAACTTATAGATCAAGTTTTTTCATACGCTCAATAGCTTCCAATACATTTTCTCTATGAGCAAACGCACTAAATCTGACATATCCTTCCCCTCCAGGACCAAAACCTGCACCTGGAGTAGTGACTATATGCGCATTTTCTAAAATATAACTAAACGCTTCCCAAGAATCTTTCCCTTCAATTTTTACCCAGGTATAGGGAGCATTGGTACCACCGTAAGTGGTAAAACCCAACTCATCCAAGGCTTCTTTAATAATACGTGCATTTTCCATATAAAAGCTAACTAAAGCCTTCATTTCGGCCAAACCCTGTTCAGAATTTAAAACTTCAATAGTCGCTTTTTGAATAATGTTAGATGCGCCATTAAACACCGTTGTCATTACTCGATTCCAGTCATTATGTACCGGAGTACCATCCTCAAACTGAACGGTTTTAGGTACAATGGTCCAACCTAACCGAACTCCAGTATAACCAAAAGGTTTTGAGAATGAGCATATCTCTATGGCAACATCTTTGGCACCATCGATTTCATATATTGATTTAGGAACGTCTGGCTCACTAATGAATTCCGCATAAGCCGCATCAAATATAATAATCGACTGATTAGTTTTAGCAAAATCGACTAATTTTTCTAATTGTTCACGAGTCGCAACCGCTCCGGTAGGATTGTTTGGCGAACAAAAATAGATAATATCGGCCTTCTCTAGCTCCGGAAAAAAGTCATTTTCCGGGACACACTTCATATAAACAATATTATCAAACTGTTGATTATCGTTATTATACTCACCGGTCTGCCCCATGATTACACCACTATCCACATAAACGGGATAGGATGGATCTTGAACTGCTAATGTGACATCATTACCAAACATCATCTGTAGACGTCCAGTATCACATTTTGCCCCGTCGGAAATAAAGACTTCATCGGCGGCAATAGAATTGTCATAAAAAACTTCCGCTATTTTTTCGCGTAATGGTGCCATTCCTTGCTCAGCACCGTATCCCGAATAGCCATCCAGAGATCCCATGCCCTCAGCAGCGTTGACTAATGCTTTCACAACTGTTTTCGACAGTGGTTCTGTGGTATCACCAATTCCCAAACTAATAATATTGGCTTCTGGATTTTTAGCTAAAAATTCAGTTTTTCTCCGATTAATTTCAGGAAACAGATAACCGGCCTGTAATTTAGCAAAGTTTTTATTTCTTTGTACCATCTTATATACCTACTTTATTTTTATTGATTTATTTTATCAAAAAATAAATCTCTATGAATTATTGAAAATCGTTTATTTGCCCAAAATCTAATGTTGCAAAATAATCATCCAACGTCTCGGCTCGTCTAATTTGAACAATGGACTGATCTTCTCTTAATAACAATTCGGCTGAACGTAATTTGCCATTGTAATTGAATCCCATAGAATGCCCATGTGCGCCAGTATCATGAATGACTAACGTATCTCCTACGCCAATTTCAGGCAATTGCCGATCAATCGCAAATTTATCATTATTTTCACAGAGTGAACCGACCACATCATAAGTGTGATCCGCTTCGGCATCCTCTTTTCCTAATGCCGTTATATGATGATACGCACCGTATAAAGCAGGACGCATTAAATTGGCCATGGTGGCATTGGTCCCGACATAATCTTTATAAGTATGTTTCATATGAATGACATCAGTAACTAGAAAGCCATAAGGTCCGGCAATAACCCGACCGCATTCCATGTATATTTTTAGCGGGTCCAAGTCATTACTAACAATTAGACGCTGGTATTCTTTAAGTACTTGCTGAGCAACATAATCATAATCAACTGGTTCTTGTTCAGGCAAATATGGAATTCCAATACCACCACCTAAATTAACAAATTCCAGTTTTATACCTAATTCATTTTTTATTTCCACGGCTAATTCAAACAGCATGGTTGCCGTTTCAACAAAAAAGTCAGGATTTAACTCATTAGAAATCACCATGGTGTGCAAACCAAACCGTTTAATACCCAAATCCTGGCACTCTTTATAAGCTTCAAACAATTGATCGCGGGTTAAACCATATTTAGCCTCTTTGGGATCGCCAATAATCGCATTCCCTTCTCTTAGAGGACCCGGATTGTATCGAAAACAGATTAACTCAGGTAGTCCTGCACCTTCATTCAGATATTGAATATGACTAATGTCATCCAAATTAATGATGGCGTTTAAATCCCGAGCTTTTTTAAATTCGGAAATATGAGTATCATTGGAAGTAAACATAATTTCTTCCCCCACAATCCCTACTTTTTCAGATAAAAGAAGTTCTGCCACTGAAGAACAATCGGCACCAAAACCTTCTTCATGAAGAATCTTCATTAAAATGGGATTGGGTGTAGCTTTGACAGCAAAATATTCTTTAAAACCAGGAAAAACGCTAAACGCAGTTTTAAATTTACGGGCATGTTCTCTTAAACCTTTTTCATCATAAAGGTGAAATGGGGTTGGATAATTTTCCTTGACAGCATCGATTTGTGCTTGGGTAAAAGGTATGTTTTTCTTCATAAAATTACATTTTGACCTGACAATAATATTAATATTTTTCGCGTTGGTAGGTTACTCCATAGCCCCCAATTTGTCTATCTTAAATAGGCTTAAAAAGCAAATTAATTGAGTCGACACAAATGTATTTTGAGAGAATAAAATTCGCGAACCAGAAGTTTATATAATGTGGTTAAAAATAGAGATTCCAATGTATAAAGATAGGATTAATAATGAGACTGAGTATTTCCAATAAAACACCGGAATGAGGTAATAAGAATTTTTGGCACATATGCCCTAAAGGTTCTATCGACACAGACGCTAAAAGCTTTAGAAAAAAAACGGAGAATAAAATGGCAATCACTCCCTTAAGCTCACAAGCAATTCCTGAAATTACACCAATCAAAGGTCGTAATCAATCCACGGCAGAAAACTCACCAAATACTTCAGACAGCGTGGATAGGAAAGATCTTGATGCCCAAATTGAGGAAACAAAATCAAAATCGGTTCGATACCAAATAATTGAAAAGATGATGATAAAACCAGAAGAGAATGCCAAAAATGCTCCTCCTAAAACAAGTATTAGCCCAAGCAATGATAGTATCAATATCTCTGCCGCATCGTTCGCTTCACTTTCTGCAGAACAACAAGAAATTCAGCAATCAAACAGTGGCGTAACGATTAGCCAGCAAAGTGTCGAAGCAACCAGTTTATCGTTTTCTCAAGAAGCCGGAGAAGTCCAAAAAACGGATCCACTCGCTTTTGATTTAGATGGAAACGGATTACAAACTAGTGGAATCAAAAATGGCATCGAATTTGATATCGATGGTGATGGAGACAAAGAACAAACCAGTTTTGTTAGTGGACAAGATGCTTTTTTAGCCTATGATAAAAATGGCAATGGCGTCATAGATAGTGGTAAAGAACTGTTTGGCGATCAAAATGGTGCAGCTAACGGTTACGAAGAACTCAAAAAATATGATGATAACCAAGATGGTTTAATTGATAACAAAGATGCGATTTATACTAAATTGAAATTAATGAGTATAGATGAAAATAATCAGCAAAAATTATCTGGCCTAAATGAAAGTGGTATAGAATCAATAAATCTCAACTATAGCAATACCAAAGAACAAATAAATCTCTATGATTCAGTCGAACAAACTGCAACATTTAAGAAAAAAGATGGGACAACCGGACAAACCGGAGACATTTTATTAGGACATAAATAACTCACAAAATAAAAAAGGAAAAAATTGAAATTTGGGTTTGACAAGCCCCCACGCCATGAATATAATAGCCCCACTTTTACGGCACACGAAGCCAAAGAGTGAAATACACCATACCTCAGACAATATTCAGACAATATAATGAGGCATAAGATAGATTAGAAAATATCCGGTGATTCATGCTGTCCCCTTCGTCTAGTGGCCTAGGACACCGCCCTTTCACGGCGGTAACAGGGGTTCGAGTCCCCTAGGGGACGCCACTTATTTTTTTCTAAAAACACTATCATAGATCGGTGTAATTCAATCCGTCCCCTTCGTCTAGTGGCCTAGGACACCGCCCTTTCACGGCGGTAACAGGGGTTCGAGTCCCCTAGGGGACGCCACTTATTTTCCATCATATGATAATCCTAAAAAACGCAGTTGCCATCTACTGCGGCCCCCTTAAGCACTAAATCTTAAAGATTTTCTAGAACATTTTGACTTCACCAGTAGGGTGACTACAAGAAAAGCCAAAATAACCTATAAAATCCTTAATCTTCAGCACTTAAGTGAACCTCGCTACGAAGTCAACTGCGTTTTTTAGGATAATTAGTCAATTTTTATCAAAAAAATCATGCTGAACAGATTTTTCTATTAATTAGAAAAACTTATCGGGCATATTTATTAATAATCTGCTTAATCGCACCCTCTTCATTAAGTTCTTTTATTGCTAAATTAATTCGATCTATAGAATCTTTTTGATCCAAGGCTTTTGAAAAAGCAATGTGATCTGGCGTAGCAAATTCAATGGGTAATAACTCAAATTTATCCCCTGTCCCTTTTAAACTTTCATCTTGTTCAAGGGCCATATTCAAACCTTTACGGCCTGGTCCACCTAATAAGGCTGCATCGATACGCCCCAATAATAATTTTTTTAAACGAACAATATTATTGGTATCGGCAGCATCAATGAAATATTGTTTGGCTTGTTCAAATTTAGGCCCAAAATAACCATTTCGATTGTAGCTGACACGCAATCCCTTTAAGTCTTTAATCGTTTCTATTTTGAAGTTTCTCTCTTTTAACACAACCAAGTAATTACTATCAAAATAAATAGGGGCAGAAAAATCAAATAATGCCAATCGTTTCGGATTTTTCTTAATGCCAATAATTCCTATGTTTTTTTGTTTGGCCTTTTTAGACTGATAATAGGCTCTTGCCCAAGGTGCTAATTCATAATTAAACTTATCTCCGGTTTTGGCCGCAATTAAATTGGCAATTTCAATTAAAACACCATGAGCTTGTTTTTCCGGGTTAAGATAAATTTTTGGCGCTTTTTGATAATTACCCCATAAGGTAATTTCGTTTGCAACGGTGATAGAATTTATAATAAGTAACAGACTTAAAATGCAAAGAAAAGTCAGTTTTTTAATATAAAATTTCATGGATAAAATCATCCCAAATAGTCATTTTTATTAACATAATCATTTTCGTGTTATACCCAAGCCACCTGAAAGTGCAGGTTTCATTGGATTCTGTATATACTTTTAAAGACGAACAATTGATATTAATCTGGTCCTTAAAAAATGAGGTCGCTCATGGGAACATTTTATGCAATAATTTAAAATAAAAAGATTGTTAATACTTCCCATAAGCCGCTCTAGTAAACACATTATATATTAAGCGGTTAGAAAATAATTTAAAATAAGCATTAAAAAAGGAACTTTTTAGTTGGCAAAGGTTAAACAATCAATCTCTGGAGATATCCATGGAGGCATAGAAGCTGCACTTATGGGGCTACCAGGTAATATTATCTTTGGTATGTTGGCGTTTGCTCCCCTAGGAAGTGACTATGTCTCTTTTGGTATTTTATCCAGTTTAATTGGAACCGTAATTGTGGGCTTAATTGCGACTTTATTTGGTTCAACAAAGTGCCTAATCTCTGGTCCTAGACCTCCGTCTGCTCTACTATTTGCTTCTGTTATGGCCGGATTTTCAGCGTCACTGGTTAACACTGGTATAACTCCAAATCCGCTGATTGTTTTAACCTATGGTTTTATAATTGCAGCTCTCAGTGGATTCATACAATTATTATTCGGCCATTTTCGCCTAGGTTCATTAGTTCGATTTGTACCGGTTACCGTAATAAGCGGTTTCGTAGCAGCTACAGCAGTAATTATTGTATTAGGTCAAGTATGGAATATCAGTGGCATTCCACCGCACAGCTCACTAATGGAATTTACCGCCTATCTTCCACAAATAAAATATGGTGCTGTCGCGGTAGCATTTTTTACCGCTGTAGTGACCTGGAATGCCGGACTTTTTATCAAACGATTTCCAGAAGGCATTTTAGGCATTATCTTTGGAACAGTACTTTATTATTCCTTATGTGAGCTTTATCCAGAGGTTTCCTTCGGTGGAACCTTAAAAACCACCAGTATCGCTATTATGGAGGTTATTAGAGTACCGGCTGAAAATCTAGTGACCGACTTTAGCTGGAAACCTTATGCCTTTGCCATCATTTCCAGCGCCTTTGGTATGGCTTTATTGGCTTCTGTAGATACATTATTAACATCAGCCGCACTTGATAACAACAGTTTAGAGCGCTCTAATCACAACCAAGATCTTACCGCTCAAGGCTATGCAAATTTAGCCGCGGCTTGTTTAGGAGGGTTGTGTGGTGCCGGCAAAATGGGCGTAAGTTTATATGCGCTAAGAAATGGTGCCCGAAGTAAACTTGCTGCTTATATTCAAGCTTTAATCTATATTCCCATTATCTTTTATGCACTTCCTTATATTGAACTATTACCCAACGCAGTATTAGGCGGAGTGGCTGCAGCAATTGGTATCCGTCTCATTGATAGGAACCTTGCTAAAGAGATTATTAAAATTCTGGGCAAAAACAGAAAAGAGTATTCACTGCATCAGCAATTCAATGTATTAATTGTTTTAGTTATTATTTTCAGCACTTTAATCTGGGACATGATAACTGCCATGTTACTCGGAGTAATTCTTTCAGTCATTTTTTTCCTATTTATATTTAGTGGCTCCATTATTCGTCGTGAATTGTCCGGTAACGCGATTCAATCCATTCATCGGCGAAATTTAAATGCCCAAATGGTCATTGATGAAAATCGTCATTCCATCGTAGTTTTACAATTGGAAGGGGCAGTCTTTTTTGGCTCAGTTGAATTATTAGCCAGACGGATCGAAACTCTAACCAGAGATGATATTAAATTTATTGTTTTGGACATGCGGCGAGTTGCTGAAATCGATAGTACCGGGGCAAGTATTATTAACCACCAGCAATTGATGCTGCGCGAGAAAGGAGTACATTTATTAGTCAGTTATGTCAGCACCTCTTCATCTTTGTATCCAGAGTTAAATAATCAAAATGTTTGTCGTTATAATGATCATAACCTTTGTTTTCCCGATACTAGCAGTGCCTTTGTTTGGTGTGAGGAAAGAATTCTTGAACAAGAAAATAGTGATGATTTTACAGATAATATTTTAAGCCTAAGAGAAATCGAATTGTTTCACACCCTTGATGAAAATTCTCTTAAAGAGGTATCACAATATCTGCGTAAAGTTACATTTGCTCGTGATAGTATAATTTTTAAACAAGGTGATAAAGGTACCTTTGTTCTATTTATTGTAAAAGGGAATGTCGAAGTATATGTAGATTTACCGGGACTCAGTCACGGCAAACAATTACAAATATTAGGACCTGGGACCGTAGTGGGAGAAATGGCCTTAATTGATGGAAATCCAAGATCTGCAAATCTAAAAGCACTTAATAACGTGGTTTGCTTAACCATGACTCGAAAACTCTATTTACAATTACTCAAAAAACATCCCGTAATCGCAACTCGTATTTTATCGGGATTTTGTCAAATTTTTAGCGAACGTTTGCGAGTAGCCAATAAGATGATTTCAGAGCTGGAAACCTAATAAAAGGATACCTTAAACAATAGAGCGTAAGTGATAGACTGCCTGATTTCCAAATTTTTTAGGTAGTTCTAAAATACCGATATATTCTGGCGAATATTTTTCTTTAAACTCGGTTTGGGTTGCCTCAGCAGCGTGACGAGCGGCATTTTCTTCAGCCTTAAGCACTGCGACAAAGTGTTCAGAGGTATATATTTCTCCTGGCACTGTAATTGGTTCAATTCGTGCCGCTCGACTCACATGTTGTCCAAAGATTATTTTTCTTCCGGTCAGCGGATGAATACCTTCATAAACGGGACCTACGTGAAGACCTATACGCAACTCTGGGCGCACACTAAGTCCAAAAGCAGTATAATCGACAGTTTCCAAAGCCCGACATAAAGCAAATGCATAGTCAGCCATTTCCCGAGTACCAGTCATCGCCACATACAGAGCATCTCCCCAACTTTCAACCAAATCAATATTTTCCATATGCTGCTCAATATAAACTTTTACAGCTCCAAGAAACTCAAAAATAGCGGGTAACTGCTCTTCCTTCATTTTGCTATAATGAACAATATCAGCAAAGAGCATGGATTTTACAACGCGTGGTTTAACTGCATATTTATGCTCGGTATTAATGTGACGAATTTCTTCAGTTAAAGAAAGCTTCTCACTTTTAATTTCATCAATATCTTCTATCGTTTCTCTCAATTCGTCCAGGTCAATCATATGTAAAGACCCAATATCTGCCCATTGATCCATAAAGTCAGCAGCACTCCCTGCTAATGCAGGGGCCAAATAGTCCATCACCACCATTAGCTGGGGTATGGTAAATAAAGATTCAGCTCTTAAACGAGCTCCTCCCTCAATCAGCAGATTGTTATAGCGAATTAACTCATCATCATCTAAATAGGGATCTTTAGTTGACCAAGTCACACTGCTGGCTAGCTTTAAAGCATTCTTAAACCTTCGTTCCCATTTACTACCGGCGTAACGAACTCGAGCATTGATAAAATCTTCTTCTGCAAAAGGTAATATGATGTTAACTTCAGCTCCTCTATCGAGCATCGCCTCAATAAAAATTAAATCTGAACCACAAGCCGCTGAGCAATATCCAATTTCAGCATTAATCTGATCCAGTTTATTACTAATTGCGTTACTCACTTGGTGTTCTATGTGCGGAGGAAAAAAAACTTCTTTACTATCATTGGGATCAACGGGTTGACCGGCAAAAATTACAATGACAGGAGCCTTTAAAATATCTAATATTTCTTGAGGGTAGCTTAATCCATGTTCTGCTAATAAATTTAACATTTTACGCATATTAACGACTTGAACATGTTTAGCACTTAAATATTTCATCGCCTTCTGGCAAGAAAGTAACGCTTGTTGATTCTCAGATAATAATAATTGTGCCAACGCATAAGTAAAATAAAATTGACTTAAATCATCATCAACTGGTTCGTTAAGACATAAGTCTAATACCTGACGAGCCAATTGAGAAGCCGTAGTCTGCTCATTACTAATCCAACTCAATAAAGCTGCTCTAATACCATCAAAAACTGAATTCTCAAGATTAAAACATTCCAATGATAAATTTTTACTAAGCTGCAAATAATTGGGATCTTGCTCACCCTCCCACATTTTATAATACACTTCAGCAGCAACTTTAAGAGTTTTGATATCCTTACTTTTTGTTTGATTAACCGTAAAACTTTGAACAGTTCTCGCAAACTCAGAAAACAAAACAATCTCTTCAGAGCCAATTACCAAATCTTTACTTTTAGCCGTCGATTTTTTTGTGGATCTTTTTACACATTGCTGAAATAAATTAAATAATTTATAGGCTTTCAGATCTGAAGTTTCAAGTTGTTCTTGAATAGGTTCTAATAAGCCACGTGCCTTTGTTAGAGCGCCACTATTGATTAACGCTAAAGCCCCTAACAAGATTAAAATTGGATTATCAGGATATTTTTTTAAAGCTTTGACAGACACGTCATAAGCATAGAAGAATTGTCCTTCATTGATAAGAAAGCGAATTTCCTGCTCACAATCTAAAGCTGTTTTACTTTCAAGGTTTCTCATTAGCGTCCAAATTTTTCGTCAGTGTAAGAATGTTCTTAGCATTTTCATATTTGTAAATGACATCATCCATCATTTGCTTGGTTAAGAAAACCCCCAATCCGCCTACTCCTCTTTCTTCAACACTGGCATTTATATTCGGCTCACCTCGACTAAGAGGATTGTATTTTTCACCACCATCGGTTATTTGAATAATAAGTTGATTGTTGGTATTAATCTGACAGGATAACTCTATAGAGCCTGGATTATTTTCGGGATAAGCATAGTTTATAATGTTGACAACAATTTCTTCAACAGCGAGCTCAATAGCCATAAGTTGTTCAGCAGTGGCTGAATGGGACAGGCTAAAATTTCTGACAAACTCCATAATCTCAGGCAGTTTATCGAGTGTGGCTGTAATAGATAGAGTATCCATAGCTGCTACATGTTTGCCAATAAAATTCTGCTTTATTCGAAAGCAGCTAATGCTTGTTCTTCAGTGTCACAAATATTAAATATAGCAGTAAATCCAGAGATTTTAAGTACTTCGAAAATACTACTAGACATGCTGGATAAGACTAATTTGCCCTGTCTAGATTTTAATAGCTTAACGGTTGTAATTAACACCCGTAATCCTGCACTACTGATATAATCTAAGTTTTCAAAATTAATCAACAAACGTTCTTCACCATCTTGTACTAACTGACTAATTTCTTGCTGCAATCCCCCTGCTGTACCGGCATCCAGGCGTCCGTTTAAATAGATAACCAAAACCCCATCCGCTTTTTTTTCAGTTGTTATTTCCATTTTAATATCTGCCTATGTTTTATTGAATTTCCAATTGTACTAAATCATTGTTAGCAATACTCAGTTGATTCATTTTATTAATATTGCCATATTTTATAATTGAACAAATCGCCCTGGACCAAGAACCATGTCCAAATATTAACACCCGTTTATGGCCCCGATATAATTCGACAAACTGCATGATTCGTTCAGCTAAATTAGACAATGGCTCACCTAATATTAAGTCTTGAGGATTATCCATCCAAAGTGATTCATATTCAGCAAGTAGATCTGTTTTTTTTCGCCCTTCAAAACGACCAAAATTTAATTCATTGAGCAGTTTGTCAACTTTTATTTCTTTTTTATCAAAACCATAACATCCAGCTGTCATGTGAGTGCGCTGATATTCACTTACAAGAATAGCATCAAATGGTTCAAGTTGATTAAGTCGTTGTTTATTTTTTTTTATTTGAGTCCAAACTTCTGGTGTTGGTTCTAATATAGGTAGATCTTGACTACCCTGTAAAATTCCCTGAAGATTATATTCTGTTTTTAGATGACGAATCAGATAAAGTTCCATTGAGTTCCTTATTTTACAATTTGTGCTGTTATTCAATGTAGTGTTCAGTTGCTCTGCCAAATGCTTCATATATAGTAGGCAAAGCAATGTTACGTTTATGTAGAGATTCCTTTCGCAAGGCTATTATATACATTTTATTTTTTTGAAACGGTATTTGATTGGCAGGTATCCCTTCATCTATTATTTTTTCAGACATTTTTGCCACCACTTCACCTTGTTCATAAGGTGAAACTCCAACCGATAACATTGCCCCATCCTCGACATTAAATGAATTAATACCAATGACAGGTACGGGTGAATTTGATTCAGTCCAAGTCATCACTTGTTTAGGATCCATAAAATTTTTGTCATTAGGACTTTTAGGTAATTTACGATAATTAGACACTAAAATATAATCGACTTCTTTTCCTTCTGTGCGTACTATTTCTTTCCATTGTTCAAAATTTCGAGCAATGATAGAACCATCATATTGGATCGGTCCCCAAGTAAAGCCATCAATTTTTGCTCGACCTCGTTTTATCGAAGCAGAGGGATCCATTAGGTATATTAATTTTGGATTAATTTTGGCATCTTTGCGACCTCGCTCAATGGTCAACACCGTTTCTTTAATAGGTTGTAGTTGTTTATGTTCAAAAATTCCGGTAACGTTACTTGCTTCATTGTAGTTATACGCATCAACGGTACCATTAACCCCCCCAAAGACGATACTGAGTCCCGGTTTATCCACATAGTATTTAGCGGCTAAAGATTGTGCAAAGTCATCAATGGCAATAAGGACTTGAGGATCGGCTCGATCAATTGCTCGACGGGCGATAATACCAGCCCGATTTAACCATTCTTTATCTTTATGTTTTTTAGTGTCCATATAATGCCAGGTGACGGTATAATCTACCCAAGAATCAGCAACCCTTCGAAGCCCAACATCTATCTCCCGAGTCCAGGCATAATCTGGGTGATAACTGTGTAATATCATTACCCGTGGTTTAAGGGAATTGACGATTACTGCTGTCACAAAAATTGATACCAAAAATAACAAACTCAAAATTTTACTGATTGTTTGTTTATTCATAACACACCTATTTCTATCCAAAATGGAATCGAAGCATAAATCGCGGCTAATTTTACAAACACTAAAACAATTTGAAAAATTTGATATTTCAAATCAACAAAAGGAACATCACCTTTTAATAAACTTCTAAAATATAAAATATAAGGGGATTGATATCCCCAAAATGCAGTACCACACATAATCAAAATAATAAAACCAACAACCCAAGCACTAACACCCGCTCCTGTCGCCAAAGGTAACAGGGCAGCAGCAAAAATTAAAATGGCTGAATTTAGTGGGATAAATATGCGGACGAATAAGATCATACCGGTCAACACCAATACAAACATATGAAAATCATTACGCATATATTCGCCAAGCCAGCTAAATTGGGTAACCAAGGTTTTTTCAATACCCAAATAGTTCATAGTAGCTAAAATACCAATCATACTGGCGAGTAGTACCAAAAAAGACCAGTCAATTTGCTTAATAAACTGATCCCGACTGAGTACTCCAATCACCAATACGGCACATAATACCCCAAAAGTAATTAATGGAATGGGAACTTTATGTATTGAACTGGTCGCAATACCAATGGCCATTAAAATAATGCCTGTTAATGCAATCCATTCACACCAGCTAAATTTGCCTAGTTTTTTCCACTCATCTTCAACATCATCCTTAGAAATCTTGACTTGAGTAAACGATCGAAAAAATAAGGCGCTAACGATAAAATAGAGCACAAACATAACTATACCAACAAGAGAGGCAGCATAAATCCAAAAAATAAATTCGAAAGCATGTTGTTCTTGCGATGGTAATAAACCATATATCATTAAATTTGCCGGAGCAGCGGTTAAAAAGATAGGGGATAAAAAGTTTATCCCATCTAAACCACTTGTATAAAGTGGTGTAGAAGATTTAGCCTTAGTTTTATCATCCCAACCTCGAACAATATTACGTAATATGGGTGCCACAATCATGGCTCGTCCATTGATTGTAGGGACAATTGGATTAAAGACTAAACCAGTGACAAAAATTGCAAACTGGTTAGCAAACAAATTGGAAGGAATACTTTTAACTAACCATAGGGTATAACGTTTAGTTAAACCGGAACTAGTTATAACTGCACCTAATCCCATCACACTAAAAAGTAATAAAAAACCAGGAGAAGAAAATCCGGACAATACAATCTCGTTAGGCGCTAAACCAAATAGAAGTACCAGCAATAAACCAATAAGTGCTGGAATAAATTCTGGTAAAAGTGAGGACATCCACATTATTAAAGTAATAGCAACAATACCGGTATAAGTTGCAACTTCTTTACTTACACCACTTTCAATTAAATAGAAGTATAAAAGTAATGGAATAGCAATTATAGCTAGCCAAATTAGCGGTTTATTGGCGACCACATTATTTTGAGGTCGAGCAGCCCGCCTATCCATAATTTTATTACCATTAACTTCAACCACTTGAACAATTGGCGGTCCTTCGCTACTGGGATTTTCCTGAACATTATTGGAAAGTCGCCCTTTACCGCTATTTCGGTTATCGGCAATATAATCATTTCCTTGCTCCGGTGTTAATTGCGAGAGGTTTTGCTTTCTACGCGATCTGAGTAAAAAGATGAAAGGAAGAAAAAATAAAATAACTGCAATAATGAGATACAAGGTGCGAACTTCCGAAAGGTGTTTATCCACATAGGTAGCAGCCTTGGTTAGCCAATGATTTTCTATTTGCAGTAATTTTTGATTGGTAAGACGTTCTTTTTCAGCCAATTGAATTCGTTGTTGCATTAAGAACTTACTATTATCATCTAACAAAGTTTTGCGCTTGAGAATTTCCTCATCAGCGGTCTTTTGTTTTTCTTTGAATAATTGTCGCTGTTCTTCAAGGCTTTGTTGTTGTTCGGCTAAGGCTTGTGATTTTTTTGCTAAATTTTTATTTTTTTCCTCAAGATGCTTTTGTTGTTGGACCAGTTTAGCTAAAACCGGCTCATTGTTTTCAGCTCCTAGTTTTTCACTGTTTACACTAAGTTTTTCAGGTGACTCTTCTAATACCGTCAGTTGGGCATCTTGATGTTTTGAGTTTTCAATACTCTTAAGTTGAGAGCTTTCTTTTGCAAGTGAGCTTGCTAGTGGTTTAGGAGGGTCTATATTTTCGGATTCAAAAGACTGAACAGCGATTGATTTTTCTTGCTCAGCAAAACCAATAGGCTGAAGTAAAAATAATGTCGCTATAAATAGTAAAAAAAGAAACGATGCGTTTTTATCCATAAAATAGTTGTTTTTATTGTTCAAGGTTGTTTTGCCAAGGAGTGTACAAAGTTAATTAACAGTTGGTAGTGAACCCTTATTTTTAATAAATAATAGTGTGATATCATCAGACTGTTGAGCACCTCCCGCAAAAGCTCTGACATCATCAATTACGTTTTGAGTAATATTTTGAGCATTCTCGCCAACTGAGCGACTTAATGAAGCCTCCAGACGAGGTTCTTCAAAAAGTTCAAAATCACTATTCATGGCTTCTGTTACACCATCTGAGTAGAGCAAAATACCTTGTTCTTTGAGTAAATCTAATTCTTCTGTTTTATAATCTACGTCTTCAAAAACACCTAAAGGCATAGCAGTTTCGGCTTGGACCTGTTCAATGCTACCATTATCAGCCAATAAATAACACGGTGTATGTCCTGCATTGGAATACCTTAATTTTCCAGTAGTTAAATCAAGTACTCCTAAAATCAAAGTCACAAACATGGACTCTTCATTATTTTTACATAACTCGTTATTAACTTTAAATAAGATTTCAGCTGGATCGATTGTTCTCTCAGCACCAGAACGTATCAATGTCTTAGCCACAGCCATAAATAAGGCAGCAGGTACTCCCTTGTCGGAAACATCACCAACAGTAATAAATAATTGATCAGTATTTTTTACAAAGAAATCATAAAGATCTCCTCCAACTTCTTTAGCCGGGCTAAGATAGGCGTAGATATCAACAGGATATTGCCGGTTAAATTGTTCAAAATCACGCGGCAACATACTCATTTGAATTTTTCTTGCAGTTTCTAAAGATTCTTCAATTTTATGTTTTTCTAAATTATCTAGCGCCATAGATAAATTAGAGGTGAACATCTCTAAAAGGTTGTTATCGATATCATCAAACTTTCGGTCACCTTCGGCATAGATCATATTTACTGGCAAGTTGTTATTGTTAAAAATAGCAACTGAATGCTTCTTGTCAGTCAGGCTACGCTTACATTTTAAGGCTTTATTAGCAAGGTTCCGTATGGGTGAAGTAATCGTTTTTTCAGTGCTTTCAACCTTATCATATTGGTATTTTCCAGACCCCTCAACCAAATGAAATTCTTTATCATCTTCAACTTCTTTCAACTCTGACATTTTAAAGAAAGCCACGTTGGTGTTGATAGGGATAATTTTATTAATACTTTTTACGATTCCATCTTTAAAGCCGTCCAAAGTATGAACATCAATTAAGGCAGTAGACGACTCTAATATGGCTTGTAAGCCTTTTTGTGCACGAATTCTTTTACGTATATTTAAAAGCAGAATAAAAATGTAGATTAACAGAACGACAAAAATTCCTAATATGGTAAATATAGCTTGTTTATACTTGTAGTAAAAAGTTTCTGGTTCGTTAATGATGATGCTCCCTTCCGGCAAATTGGAAGGACTCAATCCATAACGTTTAATTTCTTTATAATCAAACATATATTGATTAGGACTATCAATTACGACGGGAATATCTTTCACATCTTCCCCATTTAACACCCGTTTTGTGAGACGTGCGGCAGTTTCACCCTGAAAATAACTATTTTTTAGCATCCCGCCGACAATACCATAGCCTAGCATATAATCAACAGAACCATATACAGGGACACTTGATGCCGCAGATATTTGCGGAATAGCTTCAATAGGAGTATAGGTTAATCCGTTTTTATCACGGAAAAAAGAAAGATAAAACACCACACTATCATTTCCCAAAGTGGCTAACTTTTGTTTAATCTGGGCCATACTGAGATTACCCAAGTAAACTTCGTGTAGTTTGTCTTCGTATTGCTCTAAAGTGGTTTCAAAGGCTTGTTGTAGTGATTTTCCAGTAGTAAGCCTGTCATTGATAACATAAAGTTTTTTTACCTCGGGATGAAGCTTCAATATAAGTTCCATATTGGCAACAAAATCAGCTTCTTCATTTACTCCGGTAAAATTATTAAAATCAGCAACTTTTTTTTCCGAAAAATTATTAACACCGCAAAATACCACCGGAACACTTCCGAATAGCTCGTCCCGATATTTTCTGAGAAACTTTAAAGCATCATCATCGGTAGAAATAATCGCATCAAATTTAAAACGACTGTATTTGTTTTTGTATAAGTCTCTCAGTAAGGAAAAATGTGTTTCATCATTGATTACCTTGGTATCCATATATTCAATGTGTAAAATGACATTTGAATCATTGGCGAAGCTATCTTCGATACCCTGCACTTCGTTATCAGTCCATTTATAGCCCTTATTATAAGCATTTAAGACTAAAACATGGCGTTTTTCTGGTTTTTGAATTGAATCTTTGGTCGAATTGGCAACTGCAATTGGAATCGAAAAAAGCCACATTAATAATATGGCCAAACTAAAATTCTTCCATATAAATCTTAGCATGTTATGGGGTATTAAGCGTGACAAATTTATATTCCTTTAAACGATAAAGAAAGTTTCATTTCGTAGAGCCTGGCGTTGACTTTCTAATATCAGAATATCATGGAGTTTAACATTACCCAGGTTAACATTAGTACCGAACTGTCTAATAAAATGATTCTGCGTACTTGCAGTTGGAGCCTCAAAAATTAATCGGTTTTGGTCCACTTCAGATATAATATCCGCAACCAACCCCTCCCTTAGTTCACCTGTTTGGCGGTATAAACCAGCTGTAGCTGATTCTCGCCCTTCTAAAATAATATAATCGCATTCTAAAGCCAATAGATCTTTTATTTCGTGAACCCATTGACTAGGAGGCATAATTTTATTTAAATCTTTCGAACCAACCTCAGCGACCACATGAAAATCTTTTTTTAACAATTCGACACACTCTAAAAGCAATTCGGGATCTTGATCAAGTGTTCCACTTGAGACTTCCACCCAATTAACTTGATATTCGTGTAACAAATCAATATAGGCATTTAATTGATTTTGAGAATAAAATTTTTCAAACAAGGTCCCACCAAACCATACCTCAACCTCATATTGTTTAGCCAATTTGATTTTTTCTCGAAGATTAGGAGTAATGATAGCGGAGCCAATTCCAAACTTTATAAAATCGATAAACGTATGGAAGTCGCTAAGATAATCTCTTAACATACCAGTTGGCGTACCAACATCCATAATTTCAGTTATGCCAGTATTCCTTGGCTTTTGATATCGTTCTGGTAGTTGTAAAAATGCTTTTGGGTCCATATTGATTTTTTACGCTAAATGTTTATTATTCGCACAGTTGAAGAAATTTTTAATAATATAACTAATTTTTTTACAGTTTTATCATTATTTTTATCACAAATTAGAAACAAAACTTTGCTTATAAAACCAAGCTTTTTTTCATGCACCAGAATTATAAGATAAATATCCATTCAAATCGATAATAATAAATAATATACTATGGCTAAATTAATAATTATAAGTATTAAACCATGGTTCGTGAAAAGGGAGATAAATGTTCAATCCAACTAAAATTGTTATCGATGCATTTATTGAGCAATTAAAACATACCTATCAACAAACTTATGGTTTGTTGGAACCAGAATATCCCCACATTATATCTTTCGTAGCTCGTTTGGCATTGGAAAAAATAGCAAATAGTGACGCTCCCTATCATGATTTAAACCACACCATTTTAGTGGCCGAAGTGGGACAGGAAATTTTAAAAGGGAAACATATCCATAGTGGCGGTGTATCCCCTAAAGACTGGCTTCATTTCGTCGTTTCCTTATTATGTCATGATATAGGATACATTCGTGGTACTTGCCTGAACGATAGTGTAGGCAACTATCAAATAGACGCTGAAGGAAATACTATCAGCCTTTTTCGTGGTGCCACTGATGCATCCTTAACACAATATCATGTCGATCGTTCAAAACTATTTGTTGAACAACGATTTGGTCATGTTAAATTAATCAATATTGAGACGGTCAAAAAGAATATTGAGCATACACGATTTCCAGTACCTAAAACTGATAGCTATCAAAGTATAGACGATTATCCCGGTCTAATTCGTGCTTCTGATTTAATTGGACAAATGGCAGATATTAATTACCCCAAAAAAGTGGGAGCATTATTTACTGAATTTAAGGAGACAGGAACCGCTAAAAGGTTAGGCTATCAGTCAGCATCTGACTTAAAGGAAGACTACCCTCAATTTTTTTGGAAGCAAGTGAGTCCTTTGATCCAAACAGCAATTATCTATCTACGCGAAACTCAAGATGGTAAACAATGGGTTTCCAATCTCTACGCAAATGTATTTGCAGGAGAACATCAGATTAAAACTTTTGGTTCCGAAGGTTAAAAGTTAAAAGTGAATATATATCTCCGGTTACCTTATAAAGTGACCGGAGTTTGTTATTTATCCTTTAAAGACCATTACGTCATCAAAATTATCCCAGTTATTCCTTTTTTTCTGTTTTTTTCCTTTTTTCTGTTTTTGCTCTTTAGTTGTATTCGGTAGCATAGCTTGTGGGACTTTTTTAATAATATCTATTTTTAATCCCGTTAGAAATTCATTTTCATGCAGAGCTTTTAATTCTTCATCGACTCCCTGCCTTTGCTGAGCACCACTTTCAGAAAACGCGGCTTGAATTTTCAGCAAATAATCTTTAGAGTTTTTTCCTTTTAATGCAACTCTAATACCCTCAATAGGCAAAGCTCTTTGAGTGGTTCCGATCATTTCCCCGCACTTGACTGAAGGTAAGCTACCCAAGTTTTTCACCATACAGGTATATTTTACATTAACACCTTTGGGTCGCTCAGGCCAATCTATCGCAAATGCTTCAATTCGTTTTGAGCCACTGGCACTTCCTAACCACTTACCTGCTTTTTTCTTAACATCTCCTTTCCATTCTACGTGTCCGGATAATGCTAGAGGAATAACTTCTGTTTTGTTCGCTTGGACTTTTTTAGCTTTCAAAATTTCAGTTTGCAAATCCTTTAAAGTTTCAAGCTTTTTTTCATCCGGCCTGGATGATTTTAAAGTTTTACTAATTATTGGTTTTTGTTGAAAAAGTGTATCAATTTTAAATTCAACATCAGGATTAGAGCATTGGTCATCGTATATAGAAACCTGTAATTGGATAGAGTTTTGTCCAACTCGAATCACAACACATTCACCCGGAGCAGATAACTGACCATCAACTTTTTCGTTACTGTATAAACAACTCATGGTTCCCGAACCAAAATGCGGTCGTTTTGAGAAAACAGTAACTGGAGTTGAGTTTGGAGTCAAAGATCGGACATAATTAAAAACATACATACCTGGTTGTAAAGAAATATGTTTTACATTTGCACTATTTACTTTCATCATTCTTCTTCTTTAGTTAATTTTTGATTTTATAAATTTTTTATGACGTTTAATACAGTCTTGAAGACTGTACTCACTTTTAATTGTTTTTCGAGCTTGCTTACCTAGCTTTTTCCTTAACATTTTATCATCAAGTAATTGAGAAATTACCAAAACTATCGAATTTATATCAAAAAAATCAAATACAAGGCCGTTAGCTTTATTTTGAATAAATTCATTTACCGGATCAACATTAGCAGCAGCTATAGCACAACCACAGGACATGGCTTCTAATAATGACCAAGAAATTACAAATGGATAGGTCGCATAGTAATGAACACTAGAAACTTGAAGAACTTTAAGATAATCATCATAAGACAGATGCCCTAAAAAATGAACTCTTTTGGGCTCAAGCTGTTCACCCACTTCTTCTAACATTTTTTTCTTATAGGAATTTCCAGGCAATAGTTTTGCCCCATAACCAACGTCGTCCCTACCAACAATTAAAAAATGTGCTTTCGGGTACTTTTCCAATAGAAAAGGAAGTGCCCTCATAAACTGGCAGAAGCCTCTTAAAGGTTCTAAGTTTCGTGCAACAAAAGTAACCACTTGTTCAGATTTAGATAAGCATAGATTATCTTTCTCAAGTAAAATTTTTTGATTGGCATTGGGTTGGCATATCTTGGTATCAATTCCATCATGTATAATGGAAATTTGCTTTTGAGCCCATTTGGGATAGGTGGAACGTTGCCATTTCGTTGGTGAAATACCTGAATCACAATATTCAAGGGATTGATAATTCGAGTTATTTTTGAGTCGAAGTAAATATTTCTGATGTTCAGAAGTAGGATATTCTGGATCGAACCCAAAATCCTGCCTCTTATCACGATAAAAATATTCAAAATAACCAATGATATAGGCATTTGGCCAAATTTCTCTTAAAAAAAGTCCCTCCCCCCAACCTGGATGCACATAGATAACATCCGGTTTAAATCCATCCTTAAGTAATTTTTTTGCAACTCTCAAAACACCTTCTGCACGGATAATTTTTGAATATTCTTCGATTAATAGAGGGTGAGTATTATAACTATTCTTTATGTGGTAGGAATAATATTCTATATTACTTATTGCCGCTTGTTGTTTACTGCAGATAGCAATAACACGATTATCCGTATTTTTTGCCAGTTCAGGGGCCAAGTTTTTAAACTGTCCTGGAAAATTTTGGTGTACAAATAAAAAGTTCATTTATCTCAACCTACAAACCAGTTAGATAACCAGTATCACTTTGATTTTCTTGGTGGAATCGCTAGGCCATTAAATGGCCCACTAAGATGATCTAAGTTTAAATTTGGGTTATAAAACGGATCATGCATTAATTCGTGTCCCCATCGTTTTTTTAGATTATTCATTTCTTTTACAGCCCGTGCAGCCTTTTCTGCGGAAGTATCTTTGCCCCTACTTGCAGACTCAGCATGGATAATATGCACAAAAGGAGTCCAAACAATGCGTTTCCCCCGCTGACGCAGCTTTAAGCAATAATCAACATCATTAAAGGCTACCGGAAAATCTATCTCATTTAATCCATCAACTGATAAATAGTCAGTTTTTCGAGTTAATAGACAGGCGGCCGTAACAGCGCTATATTGTTGGGTCACTTGGGCTCTGTGGAAATAGCCTGGTTCGCCATCTGAAATTGTATTAAACGCATGATCAGCCAATCCATTTATTCCTAAGACGACCCCGCCATGTTGTATCATGCCATTTGGCCAAATCAATTTACAACCTACTGCACCAACATTATCACGCACCAATAAGCCCACCATTTCCTTTAGCCAATTTTTATCTTTAAATTCGATATCATTATTAACCAAGGCAATAACTTCTCCCTTAGCCTGACTAACAGCATAATTATTAATGGCTGAATAATTAAATTGTTTAGGGTAATCCAATAGGCGAAGATTATTAATTGACGCTATTTTTTTGAAATATTTTAAGGTTTTTTTATCCCTGGATTGATTATCAATAATTATAATTTCAAAGTTTTGATAGTCAGTTTTTTTCAATAAAGTTGATATGCAGCGTTTAAGAAGTTTATGCTGGTCTCGTGTAGGGATTATTATCGAAACCATTGGTTGTTTATTTAATGGTCTATTGATCCGCCTCAATTTAGATTCTATCGGGTGTTTTTTAACCACACTTCCCAATTCAGTTACATTCAAAATTTTTTGAATCACTTGTGCTGACTTATGGAATATTTCCAATTCAAGATTTGAGTTTGACTCATATTGCTTATGATATAAAACTTCAGAAATGTGATGGATTTTTATAACATCATCCATTTTATTTTCCAAACATTCTTTAACGCAATAAAGAGGTAAAAGCTCTATATCAAAAACATAATTAGGGGGTATCAATTCACTTTTTACCGCAAATAATTCATTTATGTAATTTTGCGATAAAAAAAGTTCGTAGTCCCAATCGGGTTTAAACCATGGATTTGATCGATTCCCTGATTGATCGTCAAAATCTACATCGCTATATTCAATCCAAGAATTATTTTCCTCGAATGCACTAATTAACTTTTCAAAGGCATATTTCGATAGATGATCTCCAGCTTTTAATAAAGTCACATAAGTACTATTGTTTTCTTTAATATGGAAATTAATATTAAAGTTTTGATATTGTACGTATTGAACATTTTTTATTGAACTAGCAGATACTTTTTCTTCTATTACAATAAGTGACCAATTTTTAAATGATTGCTGTTCTATACTAGTAATAGATTTTTTAATATTGCCAACGCCATAAACTACCACTAATATTGAGGCATTGGAACGAATTGACAGTAAATTTTCTGGTGAAAACAACTTATGCCAGTAAGGATAATTTTCAAAATCAAAGCTGGCAGGCAAATATTTATTATATTGTTCAAAAAGCCTTTCTAACAATTCAATTTTATCGGTAATTTTTGCATCTTTTTTTAATGATTTTTCTTGGACAATACTTCGAATAAGTGTTTTTATCCCCCCAGGATAAACACTTACAGCTAAAGGACTCCCTTTTAGTTCTCGTTTATTTTTGTCTAAAACTCGAATACTATGTAACTTTCCATCAGCTAGAAAAACTGGTAATTTAATATCAATTTTAAATACGTGACTAGTTTTTTGTTTTAAGACCTGACTAAATAAAAAGTTATCACCGTCATAAAAGTAGATTTCTGGATTATCATCTGGTCTAACTGGATTGTAATAATGACCATTAATTTTTAATCCCCCCGTATAAATCAGTACAGAGTCTAATAAGGGGTATACGTGGTTATTGCTTTTACTTTTTGTAATTGTTTTTTGCTGCCCAATTAATATATTACCTTCAAGAAGGTGATGAGTATTAGCAACTCTAAGACTAATTCGATGGCTGAGTTTTATGGCATCTGGAGCAATCTGAGAAATAAATCCATAGCAATTGTCTCCGAATGATTTAGAGAAATAATCACGGCAATACATATTAGCAATGGTTAAGTTAGATGGATAACCATCCAACAATACTTCCAGAATGATTTTATTCTCAGGCGAATTAAGATCATAGGCCCATCCAAAAATCACATTATTTTCTATTCCAATCAGTTTACCTTTATAGTTAGGCTTGGTATTTCTTGGATTCATATAATATTAAGCTTTAAATTCTTCACAAAAAATACCATCCAGACCATATTCTTGTTGGCCATGCAGATTAAACCACTTAAAATAACGTTTTCGATCTTTACCTAAATAGTCAGGAAAAACTTTCTGTACATCAGGTCTTATTTTATAAATATAATCAGCAATATTATTAATTAGAGGAAACTTTTCCCAACTTGATTGATTACCTTCTGCAGCTTCGTTTAACCAATTGAAGAAAGAATTGTCTTGCTCGACGACAAAAGGTCTTTGCCATTTTTCCTGGAACTCTAATGAAGAAAAGTAGTATTGGGTAATTATCCCTGAAATTTTTACACCATTACTAAAATGTTCCACGTTATGAAAAGGATTGATTGTACTATAGTCGAAATAGTCACAATTCGAATCATTAGGATTTATATCCAAACTATAACCCAAATAATTGAATATCTTTTGATAAAGCTTATCAGTCTTCATATAATTCAAAGCCTCTTCTGGAATTTCATTTTGCCACTGTCCTTTAATCCCGGCCCTAAAATGTCTTTTATCATTAGTTTTTTTTAGCACTGACAACTCGCATGACGCCACTGCAGATTGAATTTTTTTTATATCGACAGGCTCAACTTTCTGTGCAAAATTGGAAATTACCGAAATAGGATCATGAAGTAAATCTTCGTAACGCATGACATAACTCCCATGCTTCAACCATTTAATTGAGAGTTGCAAAAACTTTGCAAAACGATGGGACTTAACAAATTGTAGCGTATGCTCTCCCATTTTCTCTTTGTCTTTCGCCAGAGCATCCAAGTGACCATTAGTTTTTTTCCACTTCGTATAATGATAGAGTGAAACTAAGACATCTCCTGGATGACGGATAGTTGTTACGATGGGAATATTATTTTGATTAAACCACTTGATACTATCGGTTGAAGGCGGTATGTGCTGATGAACAATCCAACTTTCACCTAGGTTAATCCAATCATCTAATTCAAATCCATTCGGAGCAATAAGCACTGGTATTTCATATACCCTTGACAATATAAGTTTTACCCAGGTATTGCCGGTTTTGGGCGTACTGGCAACCATTAGTTTTTCAATTGGTATCTGAAATTGTTCATTTAAAACATCAGGAATCATTAAAGCTCCATTTAATCAAGCTAGTACAAATTTCAGCTATATTAGCATCATGCGGTAACAATAAAAACCTTGAGTTATCTTTTAAATGCTCATTAAAGCTTCCCTGATTAAATGCCGAAATTTTAAGATTATTCTCACAACAATAAAGTAATTCAGAGGGTAAAGGTATAGGCCAGCGATATAAAAATAGCACCCTACTACAGCTGTAGCGTTTCTTTAATAATTCATAATCTGAACCCTCCATAGCATCACTCACAAACACTTTACCAGTAGCATGTAATTCGGAATCACTGATCGTTTTCCCAAATACTAAAAATTCAATTTCCAAATTATGATTTCTCGCATATTTACCCAATTGGAGCAAAATATCGTAGCCGGTAAAATTATTTAAATTATGTGGTATGGCAATTTTCAGCGATAACTTTTGTCTGTCATAGCCTATCGTATTTTGAGTTAACCAGTGATTAGCATTGTTATGTATTAATGCTATATTTTTTTTATCTATCGTTATTTTTAAATCAGGAAAAATTTGAAGAAATTGTTGAGAACTATAAAAACTACCCACTTTAAAGCTACCAGCATTAAACACAAATTTTTCAACTCTCTTTTTTACCTGATTGCGTGTCAAACTCTGTTTTAATGAAATATTTCCTTGCTCGCTAATGGAAATAATATCCTGCTCTTTGTAAAGACTGTATTCAAATAACTCACCACTTTTTCCCAAGCATGAGTTACATTTAGCTAATTCTGGTCCTCCACAAAAATTACCATCTCCTCGAATCAAATAAATTCGTGGACAAATTAACGCATAATCATGAGGATATAAATTATAAGTACAGTTTAGTTGCTGAGGTAAATCACTCATAAACTGAAGATAATGGACAGTATCTCGATATTCTAAATAAGGTACTTTAAGTCCTTTTAAATCATCTATGAGCCGTTTTTTTTCTAAAGGTAACTGATAAATAAAATTAGCAGGTATTTTTTCTCTATCTCGACCGAGTCGATAAAACTCTCCATTTCGATGTTGCTCTGGTTTCAACCAATATATGGAATAATTACCTTTGATAGCTTCTAATATTTCATATTTAGGAACTCTTTGTTCAGGCCCTAACAACAAGAGCTTTTTACATCGTGGAAATGATAAGATTTCCTGTTTTTCTATATTGTATCGATAACGACGTAATGAGTCCTCTCTTATAAAAGATAAGTAGTTTTGCTTATAGTCTGGATAAACTTTTTCTAGATACTCCATGTTTTTTAGAGCTAACTTACGTTTTTCATGATTGAATGATTTACCACCTTCATGTGCGACAAAGACGTTAGTCGCACAAATATTTCGCCAACCTTGCCCCTCAATTCTTTGACAAAATTCGGCCTCATCGCCATAACCACGCAAAATATCGGTTTCGTTAAGTCCTCCGCATTCATTTAAGCATTGTCTTTTTATATAAAAACAAAAACCGACGCCAGAAGGTATATCAATATATTGTTTTTTATTTTTTGTCGCAGCAATATCATCAATTGCTTTTAAAGAATTAAATTGCTCAAATAGATTATTATGTTGAATAATGGGATAACTGGTTAATTCCGAGTTATTACTTAAAGGGGTTACCGTTGCTATTTTATCATTCGAATAAGCAGCTTCATGCAAACGATCTAACCAATTGGAATAAACAATTGTATCTGAGTTTAATAGGAGACAATCCCCCTCCAGTCTGTAAAAAAGTCCGAGATTAGCTGATTTTACAAATCCCAAATTAACTTCATTTTTTAATATTGTTATATTTCTACGTTGAGATAAATTATCTAAATATTTTGATACTTCAAGCTCGGGAGAAGCGTCATTAATTAAAATGAGTTCAAAATTAATTTTATTTTTCGAAGCATAAATAGAATTTATACATCTTTTTAATGAAAAAAAATCTTTATAAACTGGAATAACTATATTAAGTCGAAGCGTTTTATTGAGTTTCTTTTTATTAGATTTACCCCTATTGCGTCTTATAGTATTTTCCCTACTTACATTTTTAGAAGGTAAATAAATGGGGGAGCCTGGTATGCTGCTACCATCTGGAAAATAAAAAAGACTATTTGATGAAATTTCACTCATTTCGACTGAAAATGAATTATGGCCATTACCAATTCTATGTTTTAGAAGAAAATCAGATGACTGGTTAGCTATGATATGTTTAACCTTTCCTTTACATTCAAAGGAAAGTTCTATCGAATCTTTGGTATTACTTTTATCAACTGCCCACCCCTGCAGTTTGGATTTGTTTATCCAGACCGCTCCCATATATGCCTGTCCTATTACCTTGAATAAACATTTAGATGCTAATTTAAAATTTGCTGAATGTTTAAAACCTGCCTGAATTAGTAATTCTTCTGCACGATATTTTATTATACTATTGTTGGCTATAGATAAATGGTTGGCCAACCTAAGATAGGAATAAAGTGCGTTAGCATAATCAGGTTGCTTTTTTAAAGATTGATCATAATAATAAAGTGCATCACTCTGTTCCCCCATTGTTTCAAGTATTACCCCTTTCAAAAATTGTATTTCGGCAGACTTGTTATTAATTTGCCCTGCCCGATTAACAAACTTCCAGGCACAAGATAATTTTTCTGCTTTTAAGGCTTTTAACGAAGCGTTTATTAAGGAACGAAAATAATTTGGCGAGTTTGGTTCGAGTATATCAGGAGGTGTTTTCTTTAATTTTGACATTAATACGTCAGGACAATAGGGGATAATTTAAGGATAATTAGACAAAAAAAAGTCGGGTAAAACCCGACTTTTCTTAACATATGGTTTAGTGATGAATTAAACCAGATCATCACCCAAGTTATTAATGTAATTGTACTCTTCGCGAGCTTCATCACTATTAACAATTCGAGCCATAACTTCGGCTTTGGTCATGCCACCTTCCATTTCATTAACCCACCACTCTTTACTCTCATCATCCAAATTACGATTTAGAACTTTCGCATAAACTTTACTTACAAATAAGGAATTTCCCATATCAGGAGCATAAATACTTTGCCCCTCTGCAGTATTCAAGAAACTACCCGCTAAATGAGTCAGGTCTGAATTACCATTAGTTACTTCATTTGCCCAGTATTCCATACCGTCTTTATCCGCAAAACGGCCAAATGCTTCGTACATCCGTGCAACAGAAGATTCAATTTCAGAATGCGTATTAACCACCACACTTTGAACAGTACCATCGGCTTTTTGGAAAGAAAGGTATTCGGCATTTGAGATAGTTTTAGTAGAACCGTCACTTTTCGAAGTTAAGGTTAACTCACCTGACGAAGAAATTACGGTATCAAAATTAGCGGCTGCTTCATTGATAACAACTTCATCATAACCTGAACCAGCATTGACAGAATCATTCCCTGCTTCAGCATTATTGACCTTTATCGTATCATTACCTGCTCCGGACGAAATACTATCATTGCCCTTACCAGCAGTTATTACATCGGCTCCTGATCCTGTATTGACAGTATCGTTGCCTGCACCAGCATCAATATTGGCAGCCGTTTTGGTTATGGTTAAACTGTCATTCAGGCTAGTACCGATAACTATCTTAGTTGAATCGATTCCTGTTGCAGTAGTACTCAAAGCACCATCATTTAAAAATAAAGCAGCCAAACTAGAACTAGCATCAACAAAGAAAGTAATGTCTGCGATTGTTATCTGAACATTACCGCTAGCTGTAACACTCGCATTGACATAAACCACCTCTGTGTTCACATCAATTATGTCACCTGTAGTCGGGTCTATCGTTTCAATTACTACATCATTATCGACATCTTCAAAATAATCGTCAATTATGGTCTTTATTTCTTCGTCCAACGTCGTACTATCTAATGCCGTTGCAAAATCTTCTTCCGTTACCGTATAGTCAGCCATTAAAGCCCCCTAAGCTTATGTCCGTAAAAATCCAAATTTTATTTATGGACAATGTTAGATTAATTACACTCTTAAAGTCAAGAATAAAACATGTTAATTTGTTAAACTAGGTCATCTCCTAAATTATTGATATAATTATAAGCGGCTTTAGCTTCATCACTATTGACAATAATTAGCCAATACCTCAGCTTTTGCTCATCCCATCCTGCATTTGTTTCACCCACCATTCTTTACTCGTATCATCAAGAGCACAATTGAGAACTTGTAAATAAGCCTTACTTACAAATAATACATTGCCTAGCTCTGGACTATATACGTTCTGTCCCTCTGAGATATTAAAAAAACTTCCCGCCAAATGTGTCAAATTAGCATTTCCACTTGCCACTCCATTTGACCAATACTCGATACCTTCTTTTTCAGCAAAACGACCAAAAGCTTCATACTAAGTGAGCAACAAATGATTCCACCTCAGACTTAGTATTGACTACAACACTTACTGCTTGTCCACTGGCATTTTGAAATCAGATATATTCAGCATTAGTAATGGTTTTGGTCGTGCCATCGCTAGTTGAAGTAAGCGTTAATTCACCTGAAGCTGAAATAATCGTATCAAATTTGCTAGCATTTTCATTAATTACGACTTCATCATAACTAGAACCGACATTTACAGTATCATCTCCAGCTTCTGAACCATTAATAGTGATTGTATTATCTCCTGAAGCAGTAGAAATGCTATTTTAATGTTTGTTCTTTCACCTTAGCCTAAATATAGCTAAAAACAAAGTGAATAACTGAATATTTTTAATTTTTATCTATTTTTTTGTTTTGGAGTGGTTTTTGTTAGTTAATACCAACACCATAGTTAATACCAACACCATAATATTGAATATTTGAACAACATATAATATTCATATTTAGTTCACTGTTATTCTTCATTAAACGCTTTAGCCAAAACATCCGTAAATGGCTTAAACAAATAGCTTATTAAAGTTCTGTCTCCAATTTTTAACATGGTTTCGACAGGCATTCCAGGTAGAATATCAAACTCATTTTCTGCAATAGTTTTCTGCCCCTTTTGATCAACCAAAATTTTAGCTTCATAATATCGATTCCCTTCATTGTCTTGTAAAGAATCAGCTGAAACCCGCATTACATTTCCCGTCACTACTTTTGTTAATTGTGTATTAAATGAAGAGAAACGAATATTCACGGGCTGACCGGGATAAACCTTGTCGATGTCATTAAGCTGGACCTGTGCTTTAATTGCAAATTTTTTATCCTGAGGTACAATTTCACAAATAATAGCTGCCGGAGCTACCACGGCTCCGATCGTATCCAATTCAAGGCCAACAACTGCGCCAGATTCGGGAGAGCGAATTAACGTACGTTTAAGCGTATCATCTAGAGCCAACCAGCGGACTTTTAAATCAACTTGTTTGGCTTGCGCCTCTTGCAGCTTACTAACTACTTGGTTCAAATAGGTTTGTTTTTCTAAAATAATTTGGTTTTCAATTTCCGCAATATGGACGGATAATCGAGAAATTTCTGCCTGAGCTTCATATAGCTTACCCTCAATCTCTAGCTTATCGCGTTCCATTTCCTTAAGCCTGACCTTACTATCCAACTTAAGCTTATAAAGTCTCTCTCGTTCTTTAATTTCCGTATTAAATGATGCGATATGCCTTCGCTCCACAGAAACTCGTTTTTTTAAGCCCTCAATTTGCTTTTCTGTTTGTTCAACCGTGTGGTGCAAAATCTGAATTTTCTTTTGGTGAGCTTCACTTAAGGCATGAAACATTTTAGTTTGATTGAGTATGATTCGTGCTTTTTGTTCTACATTCGACATACTAATCAACTCTTGACTAAATTTCGGCGTTTTATGTTCATTGAGCTGAGCTTCTAGACGAGCTATATTACCAAGAATATCAAAATATTGAGTTTTTACTAAATCAAGTTGTGCCTTATCTTGAGTATCATTAAGCTTGACCAAAGGGTCATTTTTTTTTACCAAAGCTCCTTCACTGACATAGATTTTTTCAATTATCCCCCCTTGCAAATGCTGTACTTCTTTTGATTCAGAGGCAGCCACAACAAAACCATTAGCAACAATTGCTCCACTGATTGGAGCCGTGCCTCCCCATACGCCCAAAATACCAAAGGTAAACAAAAGTACCACTAAGCCAAAACGTTGATAGGTAGTTGCATTTATCTTAACATTATTATCTTCATTTTTTTCAATCTCTGATAAAACTTCTAATTCAGCAGCAGTTATTTCCTCAGGAGAAACAACCTCTAATTCTGTTTTTTTTTCAGGAGTATTTTGACTGGTAGTTAATTGCTTTGAAGAAGATTTTTTTAAAGGTTTAGATTCATTCATACTACTTGGCCATTTTATCTTCTAAGGCAACAATGTTGTTGTCACTTGATTTAGATGTTTGATTTTTTTCATCTGAGAATTCATTCGTATCAAAAGAACCGGGGTTATTTATAATATCCATAACCTTTTCCCGAGGTCCGAAAAGTTGTAGCATACCCGAATTAAGTAATAGCACTTTATCAACTGCACCCAAAATATTGGGGCGGTGAGTAATAATGATTACTGTTGTACCATTTTTCTTCAATTGCTGTAAACATTGTAGCAAAGCCGCTTCACCTTTTTCATCCAAATTTGAATTTGGCTCATCCAAAACAATAAAGACCGGATTATTATATAAAGCCCTAGCCAAACCGATTCTTTGCCTTTCGCCGCCCGATAAAGGATAGGCTCTATAATCGGAGCCAATTATGGTATCGTAGCCATTGGGTAAATTCAGTATCATCTGATGAATTCCGGCTAACATGGCTGCATTGATGATTTTTTCCGGTTCTTGTTTACCAAATCGACAAATATTATCACCTACCGTACCATTAAAAAGTTCCACATCTTGTGGCAAATAACCGATATACTTCCCCAGATGGTCTCTATCCCACAATGCAATATCTGCCCCATCCAAGCGTACCGAACCATGAGTAGCAGGCCAAAAGCCCATTAAAACCTTAGCTAGCGTTGATTTTCCTGCGGCACTTTGACCAATTACTGCTAAAATCTCTCCTTTGAATAAAATAAAACTAATTTCTTTTAGAATCGGATTGGGGCTATTTTTAGGTACATAGAAAATTTTATCTACGATAAGATTGCCTTGTGGCGGCATTAAGGACATCGGCTTTTGTTTGGGCGGATAATATTCCAATAGTCCATCTAAGCGTTTATAGGCTAGGCGTACAGTTCCTACTTGATTCCAACTTCCGATTAGCATATCCACGGGGGCTAGTGCTTTTCCCATCAAAATTCGGGCTGCGATAACCATTCCCGCAGTAATAGACCCCATTATGGCCAAATATCCCCCCAAGCCTAAAACCAGCATTCCAGCATAGTTTTTAATAGTCGTAGAGATATTGTATAAGCGACTACTCACATCATCCGCTTTGGTTTGAGCTGTTAGGAAAGCAAAGTGTTTTTCTTTCCATAACGCTTTAATTTGCCGTTTCATACCTAGAGCAGAGATAATTTCAGCATTTTTCATATTGGCGGTAATAAATTGTTGGGATTCAACTTGACGCATAGCAGCTTCAACAACTAATTCTTTAGTATTAACGTGTTGAATTACCGCAATAAGTAATGAGATTAGCGATACCACAACGCCAAAAATGGCAAACCAAGGATGAATGATATATAAAATACCTAAGTAGATAGGCAGCCAGGGAGCATCAAAAAAGGCTAAAATGCTATGACCGTTTAAAAAGTTTCTCAACTGATTCAGATCTCCCAAAGGCTGGGCGGCCCCTTCCCCCGGTCGTTCAAGGCCATTTTCAAACATAGCATAAAAAAGCCGTTCATGAAGGGCAACATCAAATCGGTTAGCAAGCCTATTTAAGAGCCTAGAGCGAGCAAACTCCAACAAGCCCCATGTCACAACCAAAACAGTAATAACCAGTGTCAACATAATCAATGTTTCTACACTGCGACTTGCCATGACCCGATCCAGCACTTGCAGCATATAAAGAATTTGCGTTAAACCTAGTAGGTTTATAAAAACACTAAACAGCCCCACATATAATAAAGCCTGTTTAAATTGGCGTAAAATACGTTTGAGGTCACCAATCGATTCTTTTTGATACATAAATGAGATTTTTTAAAAGTATGAGAATAAAACGTTGCGCTATCTTAATATACAATTGCCGTAATACCAAATCTAAGTGTATAATTTGCTCGTTAATTTAACCTAATTATCCAATCATTTAGATTCCCATATCAAATAACAAAGGATAACTTGTTAACCTAAAATAGGGAAAACAAAAAAATTGGAAAGCCAAAACCAACTTGAGCAGCAACCTCATAAAAAAAAATATTATCTCAATAAACCGCTAAAACACTTGAGTAATCAATTTATTGGTCAAGTAGAAGCCAACACGTTTACTGATTTAATCATCGGTTTAAAAGGAGCGGGCAAGACTACATTTATAAAAAATCTGCTTAACGACCCACCCCTTCATTGGCGACTCTGTATCATTAATGCTAAAACAGAAAAAGAAAACCTGACTGAGCATCTTTTAAAGAAATTTGAGCTAGATGATAAATCCGGGCTGAAAACAGCCACCCTAAAACAGCACTATTTGCAAAGCCGTTTTAAACAAGCTATTCAACTCGGTTTAAAAATTGTCATTATTATTGATAATGCAGAAGAACTGTCTCAAAACCAACTAGATGTTCTTCAATCCATATCTCAGATAGTTAAACTAGTTTTCGTTGCAAATCCTGAAATAGAAAAACTCTTATCCAAAAATCAGGAAAGCGGTTTATTTTACAAAGGCCATTTCATTCCATTTGGTCTATTTGCTCCAAATGATATTTCAAAATTTATAAAACGTCGATTGGCAAATATAGCATATCAGGGTCGTTTTCCTTTTTCAGAAGCAGATATTGAAAAAATCTATACTATTTCAAAAGGCAACCCATTTTTAGTTAAGACACTTTGTAACCAGGGCTTAAAACATAATAGTATTCCTTTACCCTCTTTGGCAGAAACTCGTTCAATTTATAACGAAATCAAAGATCAGGTTAAGCTATCGGAGTATACTGATCTTAGTAAAATCGAAAAGGTAAAAGAAGTCCACAGTTTTATCCGTGAAAAAGGGAGGAGCAGTAAAGCTAAAAAAAAGAAAAGCCCTCTAAAACTCTCTATTTTCCTATTAACTCTTGCTTTCAGTACTCTATTAGGTTTTATTTACCTTTATTTATACCCAACAAAAACAATCACTAAATACTTTAATAGTGGTGAAAGTATAACAACTGAATCGGAAGCTCTCGATACAACATTGGTATCCAAGTCCTCCTCTACCCATAATTCCAAGTTGAATTTAAACTCTGATAAATCATTCACTTCGGAAATTTCAGTAAATAAACTTCATGAAAAAAAAATCTCACCCCCTCCCAGTCCCAAGTCATTAAAAACAAATCAAGAATCTATTTATTCGGTAACCACTTCCGCCCCATCAGGTCAAGCAATCAAGCAAGATAAAATAACTAATCCATACTTCGATCAAACTATCAACGCAAAAAAAGAGAATCATCAAGTTATAAAGGATAAAACACCTATTTCACCCACACAGAATAATGATGACAAAGTTCAGTCAAATAAATATTTATTGGGATATCAATGGCTACAAAAACAGCCGGATTCTTATTTTACCATTCAATTATTAGGAAGCCGTGATTATAATAAACTCTTAAATTCTTTAAACGCACTCAATATTGGCCTTCCGTTAGCAATAGTTGGAATAAAAAAAAGAGGTAGAATAGTATGGTATAGTGCTTTTGCCGGTAGTTATAAAACCAAGCTGGAAGCAAAAAAAGCGATAAAAAGATTGCCCAGCCGACAAAAAAAATATAAACCTTGGCCTAGAACATTTAAAGCAATAAAAAAATAACTTGGACAAAGAATAATAACCCCTTCAAATATTTTTCTATAAGATCTATAACAATAAACCTAATTCTGTGAACCGACTTATGAAGGCACTTACCGATTATCCAAACTTTTTTACCCAAGCAATGAAGCTTTGTTTTATTGTAAGAGAAGATATTTATCCCGATACTATAGAGTTACAGCCATTACCTAAAAAGCAAATTTATTTTGCGATGTGGTGGATTGCTCATGCCCCAATAGAATACCCCCAACATTTTAAATTAACGAAACAATTAAAAGAACAAGCAAATAGAAAAGCAAGAATAGAATATAATTACATTATTACAAACTTTATGGATTACATTCTTAAATCTAGAAAAGACTTAAGAGAATTATATTCTACAAATACCAAGCAAGAGACTGACAAATTTCTTGCTTGGTATTATATTTACGGATTAAAAGAATATAAAGCTACAGATTTATTAACAGAGAATCAAAAAAAACAACTTGCTAAACCGTCTGCTGAAGTTGACTCAAAAGAGAACATCTTCAGTGTAACAAACTTAATGTATATAGTTTGGTCTCAAAGAGAGGATCTAAAAAAAATAACATCCCTGAATACTCGTGATGAAATTAACTGGTATATCAAGTGGTTTTATATTCAAGGTTGTAAAGAACTTGATCTTTTTTACTGTTTAAATCCAGAATTTATAAAAAATCTTAATAAACCGGTTAAAGGTTTTAAGCAGAACAATAACAACACCATTACTTATTTAATGTATTTGCTTTGGTCATATGACCCCCTGATAAATCAAAAATATGATTTAAATATAGATGAGCAAAGATCCAAATATGCTTCATGGTTTAAAAGTCAGGGCGCAAAAGAAAAAGGTTTAGGTAAACTATTACTTACATCCAAACAATCACCAATGAGCGTCAGCCCCCTATTCTTACAATATTTGACAAAAGACAAACCAAACCAGAACATTTTTGGTGTAAATCTTGTCGGTTATGCAACCGGAGACTTAGGCATAGGTGAAGATGTTAGAATGATGGTTAAATGTTTTGAAAAGACAGGTATCCCTTTTTGCGTCATAAACCGCAAACCAGATAAAAACATCAGCCAATCAGATAATTCTATTGTGCACTATATAGAGAAAACCCCGAAGTATGCAATTACTATTTTGTGCATGACTGGACTAGAATCCATAGACTTATGGCTAAAAAAAACTGATCTGTTCCAAAATAAGTACATCATTGGTTATTGGCCATGGGAGCTTCCTAACTGGCCAAAAAAATGGTTTCCAGCATACAATCTTGTTAATGAAATATGGGCTTCTACTACCTTTACGCAAAAAGCATATGCCGATTCCCCAGTACCTGTTTTTCATTTTCCTATGGCTGTTTCAATCAAACAATTAACGAAAAAATATACACGAAAATATTTTAGTTTGCCCAAAAAACGTTATCTATTTCTTTTTGTATTCGATTTTATGTCATATGTAGCAAGAAAAAATCCATATGCTTGCATTAAGGCCTTCGAAAAAGCCTTTCCGCTTGGTAGTGAAAAAGCAAACCTAGTATTAAAGATATCGAACATCCAAAAAGAAAATAAGCAATGGCAACACTTACTCATGAAATGTTCTGAAGATAAAAGAATTATAATAATTGACGAAACTTTAAGGCGAGAGGAAGTTTTGGGTTTATTTGATGTTTGTGACGCGTACCTATCACTGCATTGTTCGGAAGGATTTGGTCGTACTTTAGCCGAAGCAATGTTGTTACGAAAACCCGTGATTGCTACTAATTTTTCAGGTAATGTTGACTTTATCAACACAAAAAATGCATATCCGGTTAAATATTCTTTAAAAAAAATAAAAAAGGGAGTTTACCCAGGATGTAAAGGCCAAATGTGGGCTCATGCCAACACTTCAGATGCAGCTCTATATATGCAAGCCTTATTCAAATCAAAAAATAACCAAGAAAGTATAACTTTAAAAACCGCCTTATCAGATGAGTATACAATAAACAATTGCAGTATCCGATATAAAGAAAGGATAGAAAGCATCCGACATCAAGATTTAAACAAATAAGACAACTTCAAATTCATTGGAGTTTCGCTAAAATGGATGGTTTTAGCGATAATCCTGAATTTTTTTATTTACTCTCTCAACAAACAGTGAATTTTTTGGTACCTACATTTAGTAACAACTTTATTGAATTGTTCTGCATACCGACGGGGAGTCAATCATATCAAAAATTCGATACATCCCTCTCCCCCCGGTATTTAAATTAGAAATCAATTATTCGATTAATTCCTCAACTAATTCTCCATCGAGTAATGAAATAATTTTTAATTTTGGCAGAAACAAAATAAATTTTCCACCATTTTCAAGATAAGAGCGTTCACGTTCAAGAAACTCTTCAATAAAATAATATGGCAAAACCATCATATAATCGGGGTTCTTATTACGCCCTTCTTCTTCAGATATGATTGGTATTCTGCACCCTGACATTTCCAATCCCCACTTAATTGGGTTCCGGTCAAGAGCTGCATAAATATCGTCTCGCGAAAAACCACAATATTGCATTACTGTATTTCCACGGGTTGAAGCCCCATAAGCTGCGATGGTTTTTCCTTCCTCTTTCAATTCACGAACGAAAGTAACAAGACGATTACGTAAAGCTTCTACTCGATCTCCAAAATCTAAAAAAGCATCAACTTTATCATACCCATAACCTAATTCTTCATCACGCCAATTCGAGACTGCTTGAGTTACTTGTTTATTTTTCCAACTTATAAATAGTCTAATGCTACCACCATTGATAGGGTTTTTCGTAACATCAACAACATGTAGATTTGAAGTTTCCAACATTTTTTCAAAAGACAACAGCGTATAATAGGCCACATGTTCATGACTAATCATGTCATATCCTAATGATTGAATCATGTCACCAGTATAATTCATTTCTACAATCCAAATACCATCTTCATGCAAACAACTTTCTATATCTGACACAAATGACCTTGGATCATCTAGATCGTAAAACATGGATATAGCCGTGATAATTTTAGCTTTTCGATTTTTTAATAAACTTTTTGCTGAAACAGCATTAAAATATCCGTTATAGGTTTTGATGCCCTCGCTAAGCTGTATACTTTTAATAGCATCAGAAGGATCAATACCAATTTTTGTCAGACCTTCTTGGTTATAATTACGTAACAAAGTACCATCATTACAACCGATATCAATAACAGCATCATCACTATTTAATTGAACACGATTAATTGCATCATCTACAATCCCCTTAAGGTGATCTCGCATGATTTGATTGGTACCACTACGATACCAATAGTTGGAATACATCAAATCAGAGTCCACAGTATAACGTAGCTGTAAGAACATACTATCTGGACAATAGACTAAATCGAGTGGAACTTGAGGCGGCTCTTCATCATCTGGCTTGATAAAAACCCCCGTTAATGATTGGTTTCCTACCGATGCCACAGGGATGAGATCGCCAGCACCTGTCAGCCGACATTTTTCAATAACTCGATGTACCATATATTCCTCTTAAATTAAATTAAATTATTCCATACAAATTTTTATATATTCTAACGGCAAATAAAGTGGGGATTACTTTGCACTTTTTCCCGCCAATAACCGAGAAGATCTTGCATTGTTTGTTCAAAAGTAATATTAGGCTTCCAACCAGTATGTTTTTGAAACTTCGTTGTATCCGGTACTTGCAGATCTGCATCAATAGGGCGCATTCTATCAGGATCGATTTCGATTCTGATATTTTTAACGTCTGAATAACTGATAAGTGTATTCAGCATATCTCTAACTGAGCACGAAAATTGTCCCCCTATATTATAATAAGCTCCAGGTTGAGGATTAATAGTTACTAACATATGATAGGCTCTTACGGCATCACGCACATCAGCCCATGTCCGCATGGAATCCAAGTTACCCACTTTTATAACCGGCTCTTGTGATCCTTTTTCAATCATTGCTATTTGTTTCGCAAAAGTAGACTCTGCAAAAACATCTCCACGTCGCGGACCGGTGTGTGTAAACATGCGGGTTGTCATTACCGTCATACCATATGCTTCTGCATAATAACGCCCAACGAGATCCGTCCCAACTTTTGAAATAGCATAAGGTGATGCGGGGTGGAAGGTGCACTCTTCATTTATGGGCAATTTTTCTGCAGGAACTCTGCCAAAAACTTCAGAAGAAGCACATATGTGAATTACCGCCTCAGGAGTATAACGACGCAATGCAGCAAGTAATCTTTCGGTGCCCTGTATATTCGTATCTAGTGTATCAATCGGGCTTTCAAAGCTTGTCTTAGGATAGGATTGAGCCGCAAGATGAAAAACGTAGTCAGGCGTGGATGCTTCAACAACATGACTCATTGATAATGTATCACGTAAATCACCATTTATGATATTAATCCGGTCTTTTTTATTAATCCTTTCAACAAGATGAGATATATTATCTAAAGGACTACGCCAGCGGGCCATACCCCAAATTTCCCAGTCTGTATTTTCAAGAATAAAGTCGGCTAAATGTGAGCCGACCATTCCCGTTATACCTGTTATTAATACGCGTTTTTTCATTTTTGTTTTTCTTTGAATTTATAACTTAATTATATTTTTACGAAACTGAATATGTCGATTAAATCTTAAACAAATAAATCAGATAATATTGTCAATATTTTGTTTCTATGACATTTAGTAACCTAACCCTACTCAGAAAATTCAATTAACTTTTTGGTGATTTTTTCTCTAACAAATTTTATCAGTATTACTCATTAAATTGTATATAAATTTTCCACTTCATGAACCACTTTTTAACATCCATCGCAGGGTATCTGAAAGGCTGTAACTGTATTCAAACGATGCGGCTAAGATTCGATTGTTTTTACCACACATTAGACGATTTTCTGTAGGACGAAAAAGTTCTTTATTTTGAATTATTTGCATTGAATGTCCAGTAATTTCGACTAGTGTATCAAAAATATCTCTAATACTCGTAGCAGTACCAGAACAAAAATTAATTATCGGATCAGGTCGGTCTGATTTTAAAACCGCCTCATACATTCTAGCAATATCTCTAATATCGATAAAATCACGTTTTACATCGATATCACCCAGTTCTATCGAAGATGCTCCATCCCGAAAATGACTAATAAGTTTTGGTACCACAAAACCTTTGGTGTGACCTACACCGATGCAATTAAATGGTCTGCTAACAACAATATCCAGTTGATTTTTATACAGTAAGCTTGCCTGATCCGCCATTGCTTTGGCACAGGCATAATGATGATAAGGACGTAGACAGTCACCTTCGTCGATAAGTTCCGGTGTCTCCATGCCATACACCAATGCAGAACTGGCATTGATGATACGTCCAGAAAAATTAATTTTTCGTAAATAATCAAAAATCCGAATAATCGCTGTACCATTCATTTCGTAAATCAGCGGGATATCATCCTCGTTCAGTGTCGATACGGCTGCTAGATTGATTATTGCCGCAGGTTTTATTCGTTCTACTGCCAGAACAAATGAACTAGTATCCAAAATATTTATATTCAAGTCACGTCCACTGACAGGTGCCCAAGTGGAGGATTTTTGGAGAGCAGAATAGACATACTGTCCTGTAAAGCCATTTGCACCAATTATCAATACTTTTTTTTCCGACATTTACAGAATCCTTAATCTTTCAAGTCTTTTTTTATAATGAAGTACCAACTTGCGAACCATGATCAACCATCGAAATTTTTACAACAGAGTTACGACCAAATACTTCACAAAAACGCTCAATAGATTTAGGTGGAGTTAAAAAGAAAAAAAACCCACCACCTCCGGCCCCACACAACTTTCCTCCATAAGCACCTAATTCCATCCCCTTAGTATACACTTCATCTATAAAGCTGTTAGTCAAGGAGGATGTAAGAGCTCTTTTGGTCAACCATGCATCAGTAAGCATCTTACCAAGCGTTTCTACAACAATTTGAGGATCTGAGCCTTCCAATACCTGCATACCTTCTTCTGCCAACTTTAATAGATGGCTCAACTCTTTAACCAGCCTTCTTTCCTTTGTAGCCTTGATTTGCTCATCCAGTATTTTTGTTGCATGCCTAGTTATTCCAGTATAAACCAATACCATATGGTCATTTAAATATTCTCTTACATTGGTGTGAATTCGAACCGGTTGGATATTAATACAATTCTTACTAAAGTGATACATATTTAAACCGCCAAAAGCGGCATGTATCTGATCTTGACAGCCTACATTTTCTTTCAAAAGTATCTGCTCGACTCTAATAGCAGCTTGAGCTAAATCATATCGAGTTATTTGCTGATTCTTTAAATGATATAAAACATTCAATAAGCCTACCGTAAACACCGACGAGCTTCCCAAGCCACTTCCTCCGGGTAAATCCGACATGGTTGCAATGTTCAAGGGCTCTTTCCAGTCCATATCAACCAGGACTTCTCTTACCACAGGATGCTGAAACTCGGTCGGATGATTTACTTCTTCTGCTAATCTATAACATAACTTGAAAGGTTTCTCGGCTACGCTTGGCATGGGTAAGGCAAAAATATAAACATACTGATCGATTGTTGTACCTAATACCCCTCCCTTATATTCCTCTAAATATTCCGGATAATCAGTCCCTCCGCCAAAAAAACTTACCCTTAGCGGTGTTTTACAAATAAATTTCATAAAGCCGACAGCTCCTTGGTCTCACTTTCATTTGTTTGGTAGCCTTTTATAAACTTATAATATATTTAATATACCTAGTATATTTGGATTTAATTCGGCAAACTTCCATGAACTTGTTTAGGAAAAAGATTATTCGCTTCACAAAAATCGAATAAATTTCCTTTATTCAACTCATAGACAGGTATTTTTTTTAAATATGAAGTGTTTAATTTACTGATTTTATCACATATTGCAACCGATTTATCGGAAATAATTGTCCAGTCATTGGAAGTCTGGTTTAGTATATCAGGTTCGATATTATCACGTGACAGTGATACTTTTGCTGTCCCCTTAATTAACTGAGGATAGCACGAGAGATTGTAAAGTGCATCTACATGAGCACCTTGTTTTCTTAATTCAGCTTGAACTGTTTGTCGAAAAAAATTCAAAGATTCCTCACTATGAATCCCCTTTGATATATCATCTTGAGCAAGCAAGCTTATCACAAACCAGCCTCGCTCATTAAAGAATTTAATGGTTCTAACTGCTCCGTTTTTAAACAATATAGCTTCGTTTTTATCGGTGTAAACGGGATTTCCATTTATTATACTTTTAATAGTTATAAAAAGAGCAGGTCTGCAAACTAAACTGGGAATTTCTAACTGTCCTCGCGCATAACTATCTGGAATCCCGATATCTAAAAAATAGCGGTCTTGTCTGTTTGCCAGAACTTGTCCATCAAGGACTAATTGGTAAAGAATATCAGTTTCAAATGATAAAGTAACGTCTTCCGGAAACCTGGCAAGACAACGTTTATTAATAGCGTATATTCCCCCGTTGATTTCCCCCTCCTCTCCCGGATTGACATTTTTCTCACGAAAATCCCTAATCCTACTTTGGCCGTCGATAAGTACTCTCCCGTAGCGACGAGTATCTGAAACGAACCGAGTTGCCATCACCACATTCACGTCGCATTCAAGCAAGGTCCTAGCAAGCAAATTAAGGTTTATATCAAAAAAAGAGTCACCATTCATCAAAATAAAATGTTCATCAAAGCATTCAGAAAAAGTGACTATACCTCCGCCGGTTCCCAGTGGTTTAGGCTCTACCAACACTTCCAATTCCGTTTGTCCTAAGATATTTTTGCCGTGATATAGCTCATGGACCATTTCACCACAATAACCAGCCAGCAATAGAATTCGTTTTACTCCTTGCCTCGCGATATTATCTAGCAAATAATCAAGAAATGGACGACCAGCTATCGGCAAAAGTGGTTTAGGGGTGTTTTTTGTTAATTCGCCTAACCGAGTTCCAAATCCCCCGACTAATAAAACTACCTGTTCAATTGTATTTTCCCCCTCCACTACACTTTTAATCCTAATATTTCTTGCATAAAAATATCTGCATAATTTTCCATGGAATGTTCTTTTATATACATATCTCGTTCTTCACTATAACGCAATTGCCATTGAGTATGCTTAAGAACCTCAGCAATGCTTTCGGCAATTAAGAGAGGACTCAAGCGATCGGGTATTTCTTTGACATAACTAGGACAATCGATAGCTTTAACAAGTGCTCGATTTGCAATGGATGGCAAACCGGCGGCAATGCATTCAGCTAGTGCTCCGGAAATCTGCCCGTCAGGCGCCTTGCGAAACTGTAAGCCAATATCTGTACCCAACAAAAACTTCCTATATTTTTTTTCACTTATATATCCGGTAAAAAAGAGTTTTTTTTCTAGGGAACAATCTTTTGCAAGCTTAACCATTTCTGATTGGTAATAATCATCAATTCCACCAATAAACCAAAGATCAGCTTCAATTCCCCAGTCTATTAGGTCCCGAAGAGCTAATAAGGTTTCATAACACCCTTTATGATCATTAGCTACACCAAATGAACCGAGAATCACTCGATGGCCTGACAATCCTAATTCTCTTTTAATTTGCTTGCGTCTTTTTAGAGACAAGTCTTTGTCTTTAAAGGAGGTTAGTAATGCATGAGGTAACAAATAACAATCCTTGCCATAACGTTGTTTAATTTCTTTAGATAATAACGGACTGTGCACAATGACTTTGTTAGCACGTAACATTATGTCATCAAGAAAAAGACTAGGTAGACCTCTAGGATCTCTTAACCATTCGTATATATCATCGACATCAACTTTGCGTTGTAGCATTTTACTAGCGTAATTGATGATCCCATCGTCCCCCATCAGCCATCTATAAAATTCAAATAATCTACCGTCGTGGACAATAACATGACCTCCTATTTCCATATAAAGCTCAATAATACGGTGGTGATCTTGCGAATTACCTATAACAAAAAAAACCTCATCATAACGTGAAATATCAAAATTCTCTTCAAAGTTATATGAGCCATTTAATATTTTTTGCTCACCTAAAGGTATCTCCGCTTGGGTAAAAATATCGACGTCCACATGATTGGTTATTTGCCGGATAGTTGCTGCCGTATAGAGACCAACTCCATTCTTCATATCAGGATATGGGGTAAAAAAAGCTATAAGTGGTCTTTTCTTTTCATTCTTAACAGGCAGTTGTTTCGGTATGGGAGCTTTCTTAATTTTATCAAGTAAATACATCCATACCCCGTTGCCGACTTTTTCCTCTCTTAAATCAGGCAAACCAGCTTGTTGATTATTACGCATTGTTTTAGCGAATTCATCATCTAATACTAGCTTTTCTAACTTTTGCATTAATTGATTCGGTTGATTTGGATCAAATTGCATTTCTTTAGATGCGACCAACTCTCTATGTGCATCGATATCAGAAACCACAGCAACCCCACCGGCAACAACCGCCTCGGCAACTGGCATAGAAAATCCTTCAATAAATGATGGAACGATAACCGCTTTAGCCAATCCATATAAATGAGCTAATAATTCATCACTGATTTTAGGTAAAAAATGGATCAAAGATACATCCAGATTTTTAGTAGATGCTAATCTTCGGATTTCTGCTTGTCCTTGGTTAGAGTAATGGCCTGCAATAAGCATTGGAAAATTACAATTTAATTTTTCTCCCAATCTTAAAACTGCATCCACGGCACAATTTATATTTTTACGTAAATCTTCTCCCGCCAATCCCATAAAAAATTCTCCGGACGCTACCGGCAAAGAAGACAATAATTCAGCCTCCTCACTGCTAAAATTTTTTGACGGTTGACGGATAGATTGTCGTACCGCAACTCGCGAAACATAAGTCTTATCTTTATCAATTTCAAAAATTTCTACTAAACGATTCCCGGTATATTCAGAAATAGGAATAAAAAAATCATACTGTTTTAGTGCTTCTAATTGTTGGCTATATTTTTTTACAAAATCGGCAGTATTAGCATAACCTGGAAAATCAAATGGAATAAAATCATAGACGAGCGCAGCTTTGGTAATATGTTTATTATCAAGGAATTGTTGGAGAAACAGACAAGATGCGGTCATTGGAGATAGGTTTAAAAGCACACATTTTTCATTTATATTTTTTACTGAAACGAATTTGCTTGTTGAATCAAATAGTTTTTCAAAACTCGAATCCAAAGGCATCATTTGTGGATCAACTAGCCCAATGAAGTTTAAAGGACTTCCATCTAAAGTTTTATCCGGTCGATGTTTTAGGATAGACGAAGCATGGCACCCAACCCCCCTATAACTAAAGTTAGGGTCTTGAAAACAGCGAGCATCTACAAATACACTGATCTCATTTATTGGCATTAGCGTTTACCTTTATTCATATAGTCTTAGTTAATTGGCTTAAAAAAGGCTCTTCAATTATCTATAGAGGCTTCCAACCAATTGATAAGTCTCTTGAGCCGGTAATCTTTCGGTAAGTTTTCAGCTGTTATCATTGAATTGCAAATACCCTTAAGGAATAGATGTCGTCTTTTCATATCGGATAAATTATCAATTAATTTTATTTCTTCTTCTATAGGTGATCGATTAAAGAAAAAATGAGTTGCATGTTCTAAAAACATGCTTGCAACAGGAATTGATATCAAAGCAGCAAGTCTACTCCGAGTTAGGCGTTCCTCACTTTCCTTTATAGCAACGGCTTTTTCAATTGAGCTTCCTTCGAAATCGACCAAATACTTTACAATTCCAGTTATTAACAACGGATCGTTATCCAATTTCACAAATTCGTTTGACAGAACCATTGATAAAAGAATTTGAGCATTTGAAGAACCAGACTCACCATAGTTCTTATATCCTTCTATGTCTATTTGACGTTTTAGTAAAAACTGATATGCTCGTTCAATAAATTGAGAAGATTCATCAAACAAAAGAATTTCTATTTCATTATAAAAAGAAACCCATACCTTCAAGTTTTTTACTACGTACTCATCTTTTATAATATTACGGCATTCCTGGCTATTAATTAGGTCATTTACAACACTCCAACGTAAAGGTTTATTATTTAATTGAATTTTATAATGAGTTAGCCCTACTTGATCGGGTAAACGAGAAATTAGTAGCTTGTATATGTTTGATAAAAAAACTTCATCATTTTTACTTTCTAAAGCCTCGATGCAAGCTAAAAGAAATGTTTCAGCTTCTTTTCGGGCTTCACGTTCATGGAAGAATTGATGATCTTGTGACTCAAATTCCATACTAGATGATAGACAAAGCGCAAGATCGACAGGCGTGATCCCATTATTAGCTGCCAAATTAACTTCGCTCAATAAAAATAATGGTAAAGGAAAACCTTCACCAAATGCATTACTATTTTGAATATCTTGCAGCAAATCCAACCAGTCAGAAAAATAGGCACCGGATGGTCCTGATCTATTTATACCTGTATAAGCTGTTACAAAAGCATCACTATGTGGAAGATTACGAGCACTAGACAAGAAGTATACAGCTCGCATTCTTTCTAGTATTGTTGAGGTAGGAATTTGTTTAGTCCCAAGAGAATTATCGATCCAATCAGCAGCCTGAAATGCACTATTTGTCCAGGATGGTAATGACAATTTATCAATTTCTGTTAGCTTCTGGCTGTAGTGTTCGTCACTCAATATCGCTAAAACTGCATTATATAGTTCTTTAGAGTAACCTGCTTTTATCCGAATTTGACCATGTTCCGCTAGTCCTTTTAAACTGGGTAGAGAGTCGCTGGTAATAACGGGAACGCCTAAAGACAAACTTTCTAATGGAGGCAAACCAAAACCTTCATATTCTCCAAGATATATTGTCGCTCTGGACATAACAATAAGCTCTCGAATTTCATCATCCCCTAATCCTATTTCCCATTCGATATTGGGGTTTGATGACACAATCTGTATAAATTGTTGCTTTTCAACCTCATTATATTGAAATATCTTACCAATAAAACATAATTTTAGAGAATTACCTTCTTTAATCAAACGATCAAACACTTCAGCAATCAACAACCCGTGCTTTCTCGGCTCAATACTACCAAGTACCAAAAAATGATTTGTTTGAATCGGCAATGGATTGCGTTCCCCCATTGCATCTGAACCTAATGTTAGGACGGTAAATCGTTTATCTTCTGCGAGGGATGGTTTGCGACATATACGATATATATAATCCCTTTTTGTTTCATCCGAAATAAAGGATAGGTTTTTTATTTGACGAACTAAATGAATCCAACGCGATAAACCAATATTACGTGACGCATCAAATCCAGAAAAAAGTTGAGGATTAAGCCAAATTACAAAGTCATATATTAGAAAAAATATTTTATCAACATTTACCGTCAACAATTGTTCATAGGCAGATATGCGTCCTCTATCGAAAAATAATTCGGTATTGTATATTGCCCTAGCACTATTTAATGCATCCTCTGCTTTAACCTTCGCAATTGGCGAGAATATATGAGATTTTATTGATAGTTTGGTTTCGCTAGCAGTTTCATGACCATGCATTAATATAGATAAAGTCCGAATTGTGGAATTTTCGCTAACAAAATTCTGCTTTAATAAGTCAAATATCGTTCCATCAAGGATTAAGATTTCCTTTTCATTTTTCCAAATAAATGGGACGAGGTTACTACGGTTAGGCCATCTGGTTGCAAATTCTACAGTAACTCTTTGGATGCCGGTACGATTTAAACTGGTACAAATTTCTGTGACATCATAGAGCACTTTACCAAACAATAATTTACAAAAAGACATAATTTACCCTATAAATAATTATATTTCGTCAAACAGAGTTTAGAACCAAAAAGAAATTTCAATAAGTTCAAATCAGGTTAAAAAATTGCATAAGGTATCGTACTTGACACTAACTGTTCAAGTCAAAACCTAATTATTTTTCAAATTCGAAATCTGAGTTCTCGATTTTCGCCAATAAAACACCTTGTTTTTTTTTATAGAAAAAATTAATTATACATCATTTTTTGTCAAGCTTAATATGTCAGATAATGGTATATATGAGGATGAACTATCATATAATTTTCTTTTTTTGGAAAGTACTTCATCATAGCCGGATAACACTAGATGTTCCAGCGCACTTTCGTACGCATTGTTTTTTACAGCCTCACGAACATCACTGTTTCGCTCTAAATATCTTACTTGATCAAACAGGATTAAAAATTCCGGAGTAATTCTCTCAAACTTATTTTGAATATTTTTTAGAGATTCGTAGCTTCTTAAATTTTCATAGTTACCAGTCGATGAAGAATACAATTTCGTAAATTCTATTGTTAAATGCTTACTAAAAAGTTTATAAAAAGAACTTAATTTTTCCGCACAATTATATTTATCTTTGATCTGACTATTTTGATACTTTAATTTAGAGAGTTCAGTTATTAAGTTTTCACATTGTATAGATTTCACCTTTAATCTAGTTTCAGCACCATCCACTTTTTCTGATTTGCTATTTAACAATTGGTTTATTTGATTGATTTGCTCTTTAGCATCAATTACCTGACTTTTTAACTGCTCGATTCTTTTATTTTTTTCTTCAACCATAGCTTTGGTTGTTTTCAAACGTTCTAAAGAATGAAGAATTTGATTTTCAAACTTTTTTAAGTTTTTTTGTTTTTCATTTAAAATTAATTCAAGGCTGTTTATTTTCCCAAGACAATCAATTTGGAGGTGTTCATAGTTTTGTTTTTCGTTTACAAGTTGTCTATTTTTTTTGTTAAGACATTGAATTTCTTTAACTTGTTCTGATATAATACTTTCAAGTTGTTTAATCTTTTCAGTATCCTCGGCCTTATTATTTATTATTTGTTCTTCTAATTGATCTATATTTTTAATTGAATATTGAATATCTTGATTCTGTGTATCTACAATTTTTTCCAGCTGCTTTATTTTTTCTATATTTTCATTTTGACACACATGAACAGAATTGAACTTTTCTTCTAGCTGTTTGTTTTCACACTCTAACGCCTTAATTATCTGTTTTTTTTCAGCTAATTCATTGATTATTATTTTATACTGTTCTTGATTTTCGTTTAAGAGAATCTTATTTGAATCAAGTTGTATATTTAAGTGGTCATTTCGTTCAAGAAGTTCTTTTTCACTTTCTTTACGTAAATTTATGGTGGAATAGCAATCGGTGACAATATCACCATATAATAAATCGGATTGATTAATAATGTTATTTAACATATCAATCTGATTTTCCAGATGCGAGGATTTCGGTTCCTTTAGATATTCCTGCAAAATAACATAAACTTCCTTTAACCATATTGAAAAATGTGGTTGGTTCAATTCCGATAATTCAGCGTGGTTATGTTGTAACTTAGGTTGAATAAACTTTTCAATTTCGAGCAATGCGGTTCTGCCATAATTGGGCCATTTTATGTCGCATTTCACTGAAATATCGGTTATAACTTTTTTATAATCATGCATTAAGTTTTCATACGAAACAAAGCACCTATTAAGGTCTCTACTATAACTTTCTGACTCTATAACGTGTCTTACCCAAATTATAAAAGACTTACTGTATAAAAAGTTATTTCTTTTTTTTAACGAATTTGCTACGGCAATAGGATTTCTGAAAATATTTATTATGTTTAATTTTATGTTAAGCGACTCAAAGGCTTTTATCCAAATTGGAAGTAAACGGCATATTCTTGGGTCTTTGATAACAAATAAATTAGAATCCATAAAGTTATTTGTTAAATAATTAATTATTATATCTGTGTTATCTTTGAATAGCTGAGAGTCAAAGTCCATCTCTATCGGAAAAATATCATCCCAAGATGATTTATAAGACTCAAGAATATCCGAGTGTATTTTTTCTAACTCAAGAGATTCCCAAAAACCACTCTCATTATCTTTAGCAGGGGACATTAAATCTGATGTAATATCAGCTCCTAAAAGATTTATTATACGCGTCAATACTGAAGTACCACTTCGGTGCATTCCTATAACTAATATGGCTTGTTTCATATTTTTTGATTGAATTATTTGTTTTAATTTTAAGTTGGAGTAGATTGTTTTATAGTGATTAAGACCAATTTAGCTTTAAATTAAGAATCTAAATCCAAATGAATTGTATCTTAATATAATTGGTCGAAAAAGAGACATCCGACAACATAACTCTAAAATAAGGACAATGACTGTAAAGATTCATCATGCGGATGAAATATACGACTATGAAATACATCATTGAAAAGTTTATCTCGCCACTTTTTATTAAAATATTCATGTTCGTGAGATCTATTTCCAAAATCCGGATTTGTAACATATTTGCTGACAGTTAGCGACTCACAATGGATCATAATAGCGCGAGGATCCAATATTAGTTGATAATTGCAATCAATTGCCCGTAAACAGAGATCGACGTCCTGTAAACAAGTCGCTAAAAATTCATCAAATCCACCGAGTTCGATAAAACTCGACCTGCGCATTAAAAGTGCTCCGCCGGTCAGACATGAAACATTTCTTGGGGCAGTTAATAAAAATCCATAATCGCCTGTATCTGTATCAGCGAAACGCAAAATATGCCCCGCAGTTCCATGAAAACCTAAATACATACCTGCATGCTGAACCGTTTCATTGGGATAAATAAACATTGGGCCGATAATTCTCGCCGTATTTGGTGGCTCATTATTAAACCAACTATAGAGATAATTTAGCCAAGATTCATTAATAGTGATTAAATCGTCATTTAGAAATAGCAGAAAAGGAGCACTTGTATTTTTTACGCCCTGGTTGCATTGTCGAGAAAAATTAAATGGCCCTTCATAATCTATAATCTTAACTTTCTTATATTGGCTAAGTTTTTCAAGGCTTAGAACAGCTAACGTATTTACTACATCATTGGCTACAATAATAATTTCAAATACCTGTTCTATTTTTATCAGGTTGTTAACCAAGTTTTCCAATAGATACGGTCTTTCTTTTGTACATATAACAACTGAAATATTACTTGTTTTTATAAAATAATGCTTTTGTTTATTTGCCGATTTATAGTCCATTCTCATTTTTTCAATGGTCTCTTTTGAAATATTGATTTCAATCGAGGGGATATCAATATGTGCACAATCGCTCGAATTACTGTCCGTAATTATGCTTTTAGCCAGCTCTGTTTTATTAAGAGATTCAAATTTATTTTTAAAGCTAATTAAAGCATCACCACTACATCCAAAACGAGAAAAAAAATAGTTGATATGTTTTGCATGAATTTTATTAATCCCAGGTAAAGCTAACGGATAGATTTTGCTGCCTTCCTTATAGAACATATCAAATAAAGTTATTTTACTCTCAAAACCGGCATACTGCTTTATATTAAAAATTAACTCTGGTTGAATTATATCTCCGGCCTCTATGAATATTATAAAATCTTGAGATGTCAGTATATTTGCAACTTGATTCAGACTGCCTAATACACTTGAAATCACGATATCGTTACCTAGACTTAATCCCTTAGAACTAAAATCTGAGAAAAGAAAAAGAGTCTGGAGCTGAATCTTTGAATATGTTGCTAGAGATTCTATGCTTTTCACAGACATGCTCAATTGTTCAAAATTTGTCTTGCTTTTAATTTCGAGTAGTACATAGACTTTTTTTTCAAAAAGGTCGGGGTTAATTTGCACCTGTTGTGCATTTTGCTTATCGGTGAGTTTTTTTAAATATGAGTACCATAATTTTTCATCTATCGAAAAATCACTATCAAGCACGTAGTCAACAATCTCTGAAGTACTATTCTTAGTACAAACAAGTTCACCTCCCAATGTTGTCGCATCATTGTCAAAATCAAATGGTGTTTTTTGTTTTATAGACAAAATTGGCTTAAGTAATGCGGTTATCTTTGACTTGAGCTTGTTACGGAATTCTGCGGATGAAGATATTATTTCAATTTTTTCTTTAATGGATATATTTTCAAGTAAGGTAGGGCCTATAAATCCATAGTCTACACCTTCTCGCTCTAAATAAAACCAGTAAATTAATTGTTGGCTTCTTGAACTTAGTCTACTATTTAAATTTTTATTGAGGATTGTTTGTAGCAACTGATGGAATATTATTTCTGATTTTTCTAAAACAATTGCAATGAATCGTTCTGAATTTAAAAGGGAATCTATACATGTTTGAGAAGTAAAAGGTGGTATCTTAAAGTTGTTAGGATTATTTTGAATTACGTTACGATTGCATAATACTTTTACGAAAAATTCAATATTATCATTTCTATCACTAAGAAGTTCAGGTTTTTGGATTAAATTGACAAATTTAGGCCAGTCTAATAATTTTCCATTGTCAAGTAACAAAGGCGCTAATATATTGCTTGCGTAAGTATAAATATCTCCGTTTAAACTAGTTCTATAGGTAGAAATTTTATTTTCCGAAGTTTTCATTGTTTGACATATATGGTGGAGAATATAAACAATAGCTATGTAGGGTAACAAGGCCCCATTCCAAAGACGCCACATTATATCTTTTTTAGAAGTTTTATTCATCTTCGATGAAAAAACTCTGATAAATTTTACTTTATTGCAACGACCTAAACCTTATAAATTTAACCAATGTTTCATTAAAAAATTGCATAAATTATTATTATAAATGACAAACAAGAATCAAACTATAAACCTAAAAAAACGTATATGGACTCCGTCCTATTTTCAAGTAAATATTCATGTTTTTAACAAATAATGAGATGCTCTCGTATATTCGGTCTCTATTGAGGAAGCTATCCTCTGACCCTGATGTTTTTTGCACCTTTTTTCCTTATTGCAGTTAAGGCATTTATTGCCTCGTTTTTTATCAGGTTTTAAAAAGGTCGATCTTATCAATTTGTCATCAACTGCCATTTACTTGCAAACTCGGTGGGTTCCTTTTTTATTAACTATTTTATCTTTTTGTTTGAAGAAGTTAGGCATAGTTCAAATAAGGCATGGAAACGCCAACTATTGGAATGGATTATTTGAATTGTGTATCACTTCTTCATGCGTTTAACGTATTGACTAACAAGCACAAGCTAACTCAGGCTTGTAATCTTCATTTTTAGCCAGAATTGCCCATGCAATCCGAGCCATTTTATTGGCCAGTGCTATTCTCACTTTATTATCCGATTTTCGTGCTAACATTTTTCTCAGCCATTGACTTTTCGGGTCAGACTTATCGCCTAATGCATTAATAACCGAAGTTGCACCATTGACCAACAAGGTACGAATATATTTATCTCCTCGCTTGGTTATTGGTCCCAGGTTAGTCTTTCCTCCGCTAGAATACTGATTGGGGGTGAGACCTAAAACAGCAGCCATATCACGGCCATTTTTAAATTCAGTTGGTTTATCACCAAAGCTACCGACTAATGCGGTAGCAATAACGGGACCAATACCTTCGACTTTCATTAATCGACGGGTTGCATCAGATTGCCTGGCAAGCTTTACAATGGTTTTGTCCTTATGAGCAATTTCTTTATCCAAAATGCTTAATTCATCGTACCATTCTTTCGTTAACTCAACTAAGGTAGACGTGATTTCTTTTGATGAATTATCACCGCAAAGAATAGAAACGAAGCCTGCTCTCAACTGACTTATACCCACATTAAAAACAATCCCATACTCCGCTAAAATACCCCTTGCATGATTCATGAGTCCCTTACGCGTATCAATCAGGCGTTGCCTTACCCGATGTATCGCTTGAATATCTTGTTGCTCTAATGATTTGATACTCACAAAACGCATCTTGGGACGACAACTTGCCTCATAAATGGCTATCGCATCATTCGCATCATTCTTATTTCCTTTGACAAAAGGTTTTACATGTTGGGCGGCGACCAATAAAACCTCATGTCCCATTTCTTTAAATAACCGCCCCCAATAATTAGAACTACCACAAGCTTCCATCACAATTCGTGAGGTTTTTTGATTGGCCATAAAGGATAAAAACCTTTTTCGTGACATCTCTTTATTACTTAAAATTTTTCCTCGAGGGTTAATAATGGCTACTTGGAAAACTGATTTAGCTAGTTCGATACTGATTGTGTTACACTTTTTCATTATGGGCTCCTTGGTTTTTATATAGAGATTTAATCCTAACACATAAACTTACTGTTTAAGTGGAGGAGTCCATACCATTGCAGTTGGGATCGCCCAGGCTGAACTTCGCTACGAAGTCAACTGCATTTTTTAAGATAAACTTACATGCATTGAGTTGTACTTGGTACAGAAAAATGGAAAAAAGTTAAGACGGCATTTTTTATCTTGACCATTCCACTAAATAACAACCTGCAAACAAACACCTCATTGAATAATATCAACTAAAAAGCAAGGAAATTAAAGAGTGGCTTATATATTTAAGTGGTAATCCTATTATGTTCCCCTCAAAAGAGAGGTTTTCTCGATATTTCCTCAGTTTGTCTTGACCAGAGAGATGTGTCAGATATTGGCATAGGACCGATGTGTTGGTTAAAACGAGAACACAGCATTTCAAAATTGATTTTTTATTTTCAAATAAATTGGTCCTTTTTTTATCCCAGATAGAATCAAGAGTGTAAACCTATAGTAGAGTTATTCTTTTACATACAAAGTCTCTATGTTAAACTTACTTAAGTCATATCTGTCAATTGTTTCTTGTAAAAAATTACTGCTGGAATTTCATCAACTTTAATTCAGCAAACAAATTCATTATTTTTATTTTCTTGATAAGAAAAAATAGACAAACAATAACAATTATAAAGATATGAGCTGTTTTTTCATTAAGTACAGACTATTTGCTATGGTTGTATTTAAATTTTTTGAGGTGCAAAATGAATTATTGTAAACTTTTCTTTGTTTTACTTGTGGCGTTGATATATAGCAATAGTGCTGTTTCCGGTAGGACATATATTAATGGATTCGACCCGTCGAATTACCATTGGACTGGTATAGGCGGGGGGACAGAGCCAAACAATCTGATACAATTTGTATTATCAGATAACGGAACCAATGCCGTTGCTACCGGTTTTCGAGTTCCTGTGATTTTTTCCGGTGGCATCGATATGGCATATGGGCGGACATATATTAGTGGGTTTGATGGTTCCCATAATCATTGGTGGTCTATTAAGGATGCACCTGAACCAGGTTCGGTCTTTATTGGATTTAAAACAGATGATACCGGACAGTTGGCGGATTCCATTTTTCTATCACCGCAAGGAAGGACAGCATTGGTTGCGCAACCTGGAAAAGTGGGAATTGGAACAGATACTTCAATACCTTGCAGTGATTGTACGCTCTCGGTCGGAGGAAAAATACAAGCAGAATCGATAGTCGTTAGCACAACATGGGCTGACTATGTATTTAAAAAGGACTATCAACTTATGGAACTGGATAATTTATCTGCTTTTATTGATAAAAATGGTCACCTTCCCGGCATTCCAAAAGAGGCTGAAGTGGCTGAACAAGGTATAGATTTGGGAGCTATGCAAACTACACTATTGGCTAAAATAGAAGAACTTACTCTATATATGATTGAATTAAAAAATGAAAACAAAGCGCTTAAAAAGGAAATAATGTCTATTAAAGAAAGTGCTAATTTGAATCTCAATATGAAGTAAAACTTTTCAATTAACAAGTACAATTTAGTTACCTTGCGAGCAACTCTACTTGTAGGGTAACTAAAGACTTCTCAAGCGATTTTCTGCTACGAATATTCCCCCCTTCCCAAGCAAATTGGATTTGTTCGTTAATGCCCCTAATTAATGTTCAACTATGTGCAAAAATTCTATCGAATCCCCCCCACATTGAAAGTTCACTCCCCAAAAGCATAATTAAAATAATATTTGGGTTAAAAAATAAAATATTAAGGTAAAATTCCCATTGTTGTTTGACGGGCATGACAGGGGTTATTTTCACGAATTTCGCTAAACATAGCATATACATTTCCTGCTACTTCTTCCTGACTGTACTAAGATCACTTCAAGTATACTGTCTAATTGTGTGGTAAACGTGCTATTTTTTGGGAGAGATAACTTGTCCGGAAAGGCCGGTGGTAGTAATTTACGGGCCAGGTATCCTGTCTGAGCCGGTTCAGTGCCAATATATTTTTCTACATAATACCAATTATTATCAACGGCCTTGGCAAGGCCGTATAAGGTTTCAGTCCAATTCTACCAATCATCTCCATTATTTTTAACCTAAATAATGCTGCCATCAGTCTGTTGGACTTGGAAATCCTGATTTAAGGCCAGCATGGGATGGGCGTTATGAGAAAAATTAGCCTAAATAACGGTTATGAGAACGCATAAATAATTTAACTTTGCTTGTAGGTTTATTTCTACTTCTTAATTATCATCAAAAAAACATATATTTAATTAGTTAGTTAACAGAATATTTTCAATCATTAGTTGCTCTTTTCCCCATTGATCAGTCCAATAGATATACTTACCTTTTCCACCAAAACTAGCTTTCCAAATGTGCTTATTCTTTAGCAATTCTGCAGAACATGGAATTCTTATAAAATCCGTATTTAGGCGGTTATATATATGGACATTACAGTTTTGCTCAGATGCATTTTCTAGAAAACTGATGAATTGACCATCCCGACTAATTATGGGTTGATGGCTATTAATTACTTGGTTTTGTTCATTGATATCCAAACTGTATCGGGAGATTAATTGGTTGGGGTCCGAATAATCCATTCCGTAAACATGCTGTTGATTACTCGAATCGGCTTTATCATAAACAATGTAGGGTCCATTATTGCTTATATTAGGATTAGCAGCTGGTTTTGCGGATTCATTGCCATTAACCTGTCGACTAATCCGTTCTGAATTGCCGGCACATATTTGATACAGATAAATATCACTCACACCATTATTATCCATTTCCGAATTACTGAGGTTGGAAGCTGTGGATTGATAAACCAAATATTCGCCGTCACCATTTAAGCGAGGTTTGCTACTATCACCATTGCCGACTTCACCATTACGGCTACTGACCAGAATCAAACTTTCACTGGGTATATGGTAAAGATAAATATCCTCAAATTGATTGGAGTCACTTGGAACTAAGGCAGCACGACTACTAAAAGAAATGTATTCCCCATAGTCGTCTATTTGCAGATCATTAGCTTGAGCCTCATTATCCGAGAGAATGGTATAAAGTGTATGTGGCAAGTCTTCGAGTTTAAGCCAGGGGGATATCAATTGCTCTGTGTGAGAGATGAAATCACTATCATGCTGCTTGTTTTTAACAGTTGCTGTTCGTTTAAATTCAGTACTTTGACGATTTTTCAATTCAGCCGGACTACAATTAACCGGAATAGCTTGTGCGATAAATTGACTGCCCACCCCAGCTTGAAAGCCATCTGTTAAAGTTATGCTCGGAGCCTGATAGGTAACACTGATACCTTGAATTACGGCAACCGTATTAGCCGTAGAAATGCTAATAGCGGAAGATTCCGTGGTATTGGATGTATACATGATATTACTAATATTAATAGCAGAGCTAGAACAAGCAGGATTGCTTAAAACACTAGCCGAACAGTTTGCATCGCTTCCAGTTCCATCTCCCAGACAACTCCAAATCCAGGGCCCTAAGCCGGTCAGGCCGGACACTGTTCCAGCAGAACAGAGATTTTCCGACGGCTGACTGCTAAATGAAGCATTATGGCTGCTTCCACAATTCCCATCAAAATCGGCAACCCCATTGAAACTTAGTCCTGAAGGCACTGTAGCTTCACCATAGTCATTTTTACCCCAACAAACTAATTCAAGATCATCAATAGCACAACTATGGAAACTTCCCGAATTAACAAACACTGGGTTTAATAGCGAAGGAACCGTAATTTGATTGTTATAATTTGATCCCCAACATTTAACTTCCGAAGCATCCAAAACACAAGAATGTTGTCCACCAATGGCTAGTTGTACAGGACTTAATAGGTTTGGAACTTGAGTATAAACGCTACTACCCCAACACTTTACGCCATTATCGTCCAGGACACAGCTGTGGTAAGCTCCTGCACCAATATCAGTTGGATTTGATATAGCTGGAGGGGTGGTCTCACCAAATAAATCCCTACCCCAACATTTCACGCCATCATCTCCCATGGCACAAGTATGATAATCCCCTGCTGTCACCTTTATTGGATTAATGATATCAACGGGTGTTGACTGACCATAATCATCCGCTCCCCAACAAACTACTCCCGTATCATCTATTGCACAAGTATGGTTGCGCCCCGTTGTTATATACACTGGGTTTATTAATGCGGGAACAGCAGCGGAATTACTCCCCCAACATGTTACTCCATTTTTATCTAATGCACAGGCATTGTTTATACCTGCCACCACCTGTTTTGGACTTGATAATGACGGTACCGTCGTTTTACCTAAACCGTCATCTCCCCAACACACTACCCCCGAATCATCTATCACACAACTATGAATAAATCCTAGCCCGAGATCATATTTTATTTTTTTATTTAAATTAAAAACATGAATATCATTGGGGTCGAGCCCTAGATAGTTTAAATCGGTACTATCGACTGCAGACGTAATTATTTGATAGCGTTTATTAGCATCCTGAACCTCATCATCAACGCCGGTTACAGTGACCGTTTGTGGTTGGTCCCAATTACTGTGAGTAAATGTTAAACTTGTTTTATCGACAGTTCCTTCCGATGAATTGTTCGTTTCCAGAGGAATAATCACGTTAGCGGCTGGTTGAACTTTTAAAACTACCTGAAAAGAATCTTGTCCTCCCCCTTCATTGGTAATTAATCCTCCCGTTTTGGAAATTAATACCTCACCTGGCAAAATATTAGCCGAGCAATTACTGTCACTACCGCCGTGTAACCCCTGGCAGCTCCAACTCCAGGGACCAGTTCCACTAACGGCACCAGCGGTTCCGACACTGCATAAATTCTCACTAGGTGTTCTATCTAAATCACTTCCGTGTGTCGTACCACAACTTGCATCTATCGGTGCAGGGATAAAACTGGCAGCAACCGCACAGGCAGCTGTAATCGAACCTGTGGTGTAAGTATTTCCACTGAGGCTGCCATCACATCCGGACACAACATCAATTATATAACCACTATCCGAAACTATATTGAAACTTGTACTGCCATTATAATTTACCGTTGCAGATAACGGATTAATACTCCCCCCACTTCCGGCATTAGTACTCACGATAAAACTATTGATGGTAAACACTGCACTAACACTACAATTACCGATTATCGCATTAGTGGTGTAGCTATTACCCGATAACGAACCACCACAGGTTCCCGTTATGCTTCCAATGCTATACCCTGCATCCGGTGTTAAGGTAAAACTGGTGCTATCTCCATATGCCACTGTTTGCGGAGTGGCTGGAGCTATACCACCACCACTCCCAGTCGAAGGCGTTACTGTATAGGTATTAATATTAGCCGAACAATTGGCTGAACTTCCACCATTGATTCCCGTACAGCTCCAACTCCATGGACCTATACCGGAGACCGAGCCAGGAGTACCAGTAGAACAAAGGTTATTTGTTGGTTCCGTATCAAAACTTCCCCCGTTGCTACTGCCGCATACGCCATCGGTGGACGGAGCACTACCCAAATACAATCGTCCTGCACCGAATACAGTATCTTTTCCGGCACTTCCCATATCAATAGCATTATTTTCCAAATAGGACTGGATTTGGGTCGGGGTGTAACTTGAGTTGGCTTCTAAAACCAAAGCCGCAGCACCGGCCACATGTGGTGTAGCGGCAGAGGTACCATTAAATAAATTGACTAAACCATAACTTTGGGTATTCACGTTGGCATAAGCAGCAATATCTGGCTTAGTTATACCTCCACTGGCACTACCACCCGATCCATTAGTAGGTCCTTCCGAGCTGTAGCTTTCCTGATTATAGGGTGAATTTACATCTACCGCCGCTACCGTCAATAATGAGGCTGCATCAGCTAAATTAGCCAGACTGCGGGGATAGTTAAGTTGCTGCATGGGTAAAAACTTGGGGACAAATAGTTCTAGGTTGGCAGTACCAGTAGCGTTATATTTATGCACAACAATTCCATACATAGTTGTATCCCCTGTCGTTGCATACGAGATATACTCGGTCGGATATTGCCCTGCTCCACCATCTTGTATATTTGAGCTGCCAATAACGGCTTCCCAACCATTTGTGACAGTATTATACCGATACAAATAGAGGTCATAGTCTTGGTTTACCGTTGTCCAATCGTCCCAGCGTAAAAAAGCCCTTATTGAATAACCCGCCGGAATAGCATAACAACCACTTGAATTACCAAAACAATTGATTTCTGAACCATCAAAATCATGATAATTGTTGTCATTAATATCGCTAAATCCCCCTCCCCAATGACTCTCACGATCGTTTCCGGCTGCGCTAGTCCAAAGGATACCGGCACTTTTAGCACTGGCTGCCAAATCTTCGAAAAAGCCACTGCCATCTCCCGGAGTTAAATTATAAAATCCCAGGGAAGAAGTTATCACGTCGACTTGCATTGTGTCTTTTAACCATAATACCGCTTCCTGTAAATCAATATTGGTGCTTATTTTTGCCAAATATAGATCAGCATTAGGAGCCATATTATGAACAACTTCAGCACAAGCAGTTCCGTGTTCACTAGAACCATCTACCTGACTATCATCCTCTCCATCGACGAAGTTTTTTACTGTTACTGTAGCCGGTAAATCAGTATCCAGCAAAGCGTTATAACCAGTAAAACCACCGTCGATAATACCTATTTTTACTCCACTCCCGGTAATCCCAGCAGTATGCCATTGAGAGGCATTTGAAGCACTAACACCCTGACTAGTGGATACCGGTTCACCGAATAAAAAAGCTTTAGCAGGACTACGGATCATATTGACTAAGGCATTATTGGATAATCCTTCCACAGCAGATACGGGAATCCAGGACTGCAATATTCCGTTATTTAGACTGCTACCGGTAACTTCTCCACCAAAACTATTAATTAGTGCAGTTACATTTTCTTTTTTATCCGGATTTAAAAAAATTTGAACTTGGATTCGCTCATCTAACACTTCGACTTGCATATCGCTCGCTAATGAAAGAGCATCCCCAATTGATACTTGAGCAGTATCGGTAATGTTCGACAATACGGAATCGATCTTAGGATTAACTCGCTGTTTATCGGTGCCACGGGCTTGAATAGGAAGGTTTAAATCTGTTGAGTTAATGGGATTTAGCCGGGGATTGCCTAAGGCAGCCCAAGAAATATCAGACAAACATAGAACTGTAAGAGTTAAGCAAACAACTCGAAGTATTTTTGTTTGGTACAATATCCGTCCCCTTCATTGTGGAAAAGTTCATTCATAGAGGGAAAGATAACATATGCTAGGTTACCTTTACAATAACCTTAAAAGCGCTTTACAAAATAAAGTAATTTAAACAAAGTCAAACATAAAAAGATAAAATAAAATTACAATTAAAGAACTAGTTATGTAAAGGATTGAAAATTAGTATCTGTTCACTGGTTTCGCTATGATACCAAATAATACTTTCTCCACTTCCACTAAATTGAGGAACCCATAAATCAGAATCGTAATAGAATTCCACAGGGCATGGAATTCTAAGATAATCGGAATCGGTTAGCTCGTATAAATGTACATTGCACTCCATGGAATGAGCTGTTCTTTCCACATAAGTTAAAAATTTACCGTCACTACTAATAGCAGGACGATGATTTTCAATTTGATTTCCATTTATATCCGTATCCAGACTATATTTTGATATCCTTACCGTATTTTCTTTCAAGTCAGTACCGTAAATATGATGTTGAACCGATTCATCACCTGATTCATACACGACATAGGGGGCGACTCCAGCGATTGAAGGATAAGAAGAAGGGACTCTAGTTTGTCCACCATCAAGTTGCCAACTTACCCGTTTAGTTTGTAGAGTTAGGAGGTTGTATAGGTAAATATCTACTACTTGATTGCTATCATGAGCACTAATATCACTTGCTGCACTGCGATAAACAATATATTCGCCAGTCTCATTGATTCTAGCTTGATCACTAGGAGCATTAGCAGCAATTTGATTGATATTTCGACTCACCAAACTCAATTTTTGTCCAAGTATGTCGTAGAAATAAACATCTGAATAGCTATTTAGATCAATATCCAACAGCTGAGCATCCGACGAAAATACTATCCCAATACCATCACCATCCATTTGTGCTTCCATAGCTTGAGCATCGTAACGAGATAACAAATCTTGCAACGCAATGGGTAATTCCGATTGTTTTAACCAGGTCGGATTTTTTAATTCATGGATAAATGATAATTCTTCAACATCACTTGCCGGGACCCGATTGTGGTTTTCGGAACTCGCGTCTCTATTTCTTTTACTGGTTAAAGTTTCTCCAGAACAGCTTACAGCATTTGGTTGAACAATAAACTGACTGCCCGACACAGCATGAAAGCCAGGTTTTAAGGTTATTACTGGGGCCTGGTAAGTGACTTGAGCGCCATTATTAATATTAACATCTTGTTCGGTGGTTATACTGATTTCCGACTGGGTAACTACCGAGCCGTGAACATCAGTATAGGTACTACCTTGGATAGTAATTGCCTCTGGCCGGCACTCAGATAAGGGTGTTTGATTGGATACAGTATTAAAGTACCAATTGTAACCATTATCAAAATAAAGATTTGCTGAGGAAATTTGTACATGATCACTTGCAATAAATTGACCTGAAGTTGAACAAAAGGCTAAACCTGAAATATCTTCAAAATGAATAACCAGATCGGCACTGGAAGTAATACCGACATATTGCAGTTCTATCGTATAGTCATCGGCTGAACCTGAAATTCTATCTTTTCCCAGCTCGGCCAATTTAATGGTGGCAACGTCATCCGCACTCAAAGTACGTTGTGTTTCGTCAAAATAGGTTCCTTGCTGCATAACTGCCTCAGTATTACTTGCCCCTAATAGAGAAGATATATTGCGATCGCCATTTGCTATATAAGAATGTCCACTGGGTAGATCAGCTATTTCTCTGGTATAAGTGCTAAAACTTACATTAGATGCGATTGTAAAAGGATTATTGTCTGATTTTTTATACCAAACCAAATTTGTATCGTCACCACGTTGATCGTCACTGCTTCCTATTGTGCTGTCGCTACCGGAATTAAGGTCATAAATACCGTTTACTCCAGTGGTACTTTTGGTATAGTTACGATTGGGTTCACTCAAACCTGATTCCGATGAAAGATTAACATGCGCTAATCCTAAGCAGTGACCAACTTCATGCAAGGCAACCGATTCAAAATCAAGTTGATTGGAAGCTATCTCGTTATTACTCCCTGACTTTAGATTTCCCGTACTAACCAGAAGTTCATTCCAAATATTGATATTATTTTTAATCGATGTTTCCAGTTCAGTAGTTTTGGTGGCACTGGGATCAATTCCAACTGTTACAATGAGATTTCCTCCGGTACCGGTATAACCTTTAGGATGAGTCACCACATTTATGCCATAGGAATCACCGGCAAAAATATACGCCCCGGCCCAAAGCTTAGAAACACTGAAAAAACAGGTTAATATCGATAAAAAAATAAAAATTAGGAATTTAGCCATCAATTCATCACAAGATTTAAATGGTAGACAACATTATTGAGAAACCTTTTTTAATTTCGGGTTATTTGCAATATCTTTTAAAACCATCACTGCTGCGGCAAACCCCTGAACTTCTTCCACATTAAGGTATTGTTGTGCCACAAAGTCAATATTTTCAAATTCAGCATGAGTATTTAGTAACTCGCTTTTTTTCCTAGCAGTCCGTTTTAATACGGAGTCTTCAATTACACTGTTGTCAGACACATAATCTTCTAAATGAACTTTGATTTCACTAATGGATGCATCTGACCGATAATGCAGGATCTGTTCACCGACCACCGCTTCACTTTGAATCCTTATCGCTTCTTCTTTAACCTTCTGTTTTACTGTCTCTTTATCAAAACCCACGATACAATTTTCATCCATATTCCTTATCAGTTCCTTCAACTCCTGTTTGGTCATCTTATATTCGTAATCACCGGCTTTTAGCATATAAGCCGGGTAATGAACTTTTACCAGTCCATCTCCATAAATTCGCAAAAATGGAATAGGATCAGGATTTGCCAATAGTTGTTCCTTGACTGTATATTCAACCACGACAACATTACCGGCATTGGAGAATTTCACTACTTGCCCGGGTACACATAAGGGTCCGGCATGAGCCTGGATAATCAACATGCCCAGCAATAATGAAAGATATGAGAGAAAAGCAATAAATCTGGTAGACCGGTTTTTCATAAAAATGATTTTCCCTTGATTTAATATTTTTATATTACCATAAACTACGACACCAAAAAGTGCCCTAGTACACACTTTTTAATACCAATTCATAGTTTTAAAGACAATATTAATATAATTTCCCCCAAATTATTAAAAGTCCATATTAGATAAATAAATTGACAATCGCTTCTAATGTTTGTAGTTTCCAGTGTTAAATCTATCGAAGAATTTTTTTTTGCTTTAAGTTAATGATGCTCTATTTACATTGGCCTCTTACTTCTATATTTACATAGCCTCTTACTAATGACAATATTACTCGATAATAACGAATTGAATGGGTTTCCCTTGCTCGTTTATCCTTCAAAAAAAAATGCCAAGTCGGATGAACTAAAAGAATGGATGGCAACGCCAGAAAATGATCTAATCAAATTGCTTAACATACATGGCGCTATCTTATTTCGTGGCTTTGACGTTTGCGAAACCGGTCAATTTGAAGCAATTTGTGAAACAGGTACTCCAGATCTTGTAGACTATACCGGAGGAGGCTCACCTCGAACGCATATCGCAGGCAAAATCTATACCTCTACCGAATATCCACCATCATTGCACATCCCGTTGCATTGTGAAGCGACTTATTTTCAGAAACCACCAGAGTTCATTTGGTTACATTGTGTCACACCCCCTTTGGTCGATGGTGAGACACCAATCGGTGATATGCACAAAGTGCTTGAACAACTTGATCAAGAACTGATTACACAGTTTAATGAAAAAAACGTGTGCTACTTGTATAATCTTCATGACGGTAATAACTTTGGACGGGGATGGAGAGAAACCTTCGGCACCCACGATCCAAAATACGTTGAAAAATGGCTTGAAGAGCATTCAAGCTCTTGGCATTGGAGTGATGATGGTTCATTACATGCCGAATTTGTCGCTCCCGGCCTTCGCCGCCACACTCGAAGTGGATTACCAACCTGGGGAAATCAAGCGGTTAATTGGCATGTTGAGCACCTTCCGCCCAAACTCGCAGACTCTATAAAACGCCTTTATAAATCACAATTGCATTATCCTAAACATGCGCTATTTGGTGACGGCAGTTTCATTCCAAATGAGGCGATACTTCATATACGCACCGTACTTGAGAAGAATGAAATCACTTTTTCTTGGCAACAGGGTGATATATTATTGTGTGATAATCAACGAATTGCTCATGGTCGACAACCATTTAAAGGTGAGCGCCGTATTCTAGTAGCACTGTCATGAACTCAAACGCTAGTAAAAATCTGTTATCTCTACCTGGCCATGATAGCCAAGTCGGGAAACCTCGTCTGCTCCTTGATTGGATGGCTGATAATGCTACTCATCACGGACATAGAAATGCAATAGAAGCACCCCAACGCACTCCTTTATCACATCAAGGATTGTATAAGCATGTTTGTGAGTTTTCTAATAAATTATCCATGGCGGGAATTGGGCGTGACAACGTGGTATTAGTCATGTTAAACAATGGTCCGGAAGCACTCACCACTATACTCTCTGTTATGGCAACAGCCATCGCTTTTCCCATTAGCCCAGAAGAACCCTACGACGCAGTTCTTAACCTAATTGAATACCTACCGATCAAAGCCCTAGTATATGACAGTTCCTACCCAGGCTATGTTAGTCAACTAATCGCTCTCAAGCAAATGACGGCTATATCAATTGAGATTAATTCCGTTTTACCAGCAGGCCGGTTTGAGATTCCAAATCTACCAGAAAAAAAAAGGGCCGAAGCGGTTCATATTGATGATGCAGCAATTTTAACTCAAACCGCCGGAACCAGCTCAAAAAGGCGCATTATAGCCGGTTCCCAAGCTAGTTTATTTCGTGCTATTGACTCAGCTGCTGAATGGATGGATTTAACGGAAAGGGACCGTTCCCTATGCGTAATGCCTTTTAGCCACCTGCATAGTTTATGGCGTTCTTGTGGACCGAGTCTATTGCGAGGAGGCAGCGTTGTTTGTTGTCCTGGCTTTGACAAATTCAGGGTTTTCGACTGGATAGACAACTTTAACCCGACCTACATGACCGCCGTACCGGCTATCTGGAACAGTTTACTTGAGCAAGCAGATTCATTTGGTATCAATCTTCAAAAGACCTCTTTACGCCAGTTAATCACCGGCTCCGATAAAATTAACTTCAAATCCGTACAACGTTTGAGTGAAGCATTTGCGCTACCGGTTAAGGAATTTTACGGCATGAGCGAGGTCTGTCCAATGCTTGCTGCAACAGTCCCAAGTCAGGAAGCACAACAAGGAGGAGCAGTTGGAAAACCACTGGATGATTGGATTATTGAAATACGAGATAAGGACAATCTTAAGCTTTCCCCGAATATTGAAGGCGAAATTGTAGCTCAAGGTGGCCTGGTTAACCCGGTAATAAAACCTCATTACAAAGCTCCGGATATTGCAGAAAATGATTGGTACCATACCGGAGACACGGGCTTTATTGATAATCAAGGACTATTACATGTTACCGGTCGAGTGGATGAGCGAATCACCCGAGGTGGCAAAAAATTTTCACCAAATGTGACAGAGGAGTACCTAGAAAGTCATCCCAATATAGCCCAAGCCATTGTTTTTCCAGTTCCTGATCCTATTTTGGGAGAAAGGGTTGCTGCACTGGTAATACTAAAACAAGCGAGAGAATCTAATGAACTAGAACTTCGCGGATATCTTGCCGATAAAATTTCTAACTTTATGGTTCCGGATCGAATTTTATTTGTAGAGCAATTCCCGACAACCGCAACCGGCAAATTAAGTCGCCAATCCCTTGCTGCTCATTTTCAACCTCTATTACAACAAGCAAATAACTCTGCCTCCAGCCAACGTACAATCCCGCTCTCCCCTACAGAGGAAAGCTTACGTAAAATGATACAGGAACTACTAGAACAAGAGAATATACCTCTTGATGCTGAATTTATGGAAATTGGAGGAGATTCATTTCTTGCAACATCGCTTTTAATGAGTATTGAAGAACAATTTAACATTTTACTTAGTCCAGGACAGTTTTTAAAAAATAGCAGCATTGAAAAACTTGCTATTTTAGTTACAGAACTCGGTCAAAACCACCGCCCCCCTCTCATTGAAACACTTCAAGAAGGAAATGGCAAAAACCCTCTTATTTTTGCCCATGGTGTTAATGGCAATAGTTATTATGCGCACGTGATTGTAGGATATTTGGAAACCAAACAGACGGTATTTGGTTTAAATTATTATGAAGACAATAAAAATGTCATTCCTGATATGACAAGGCACGGAAAACAATACGTAAAAGCGATTAAAAAACACCAACCAAAAGGCCCTTATCGCTTAGCCGGTTACTCTTTTGGAGCCCATTTGGCGTATGAAATAGCCAGGCAATTAGCCGGACAAGGGGATATTGTAGCTTTTTTAGGTTTAATAGATGATGAAGCTGATCTTTTTAAACGTAAATTTGGTATTTCTAAGCAAAAATTACCAAATAATAGTGTTGCTACCAGATGTAAATGGATGTTAGATTGCCACGTCCCTCTTCTTTATCCAGGTAATATTGACCTGTTTATAGGAGATTTTTCGCTATTGGAAAGAGCTGCTGATCCGACTTTAGGTTGGCAAGATCTTTGTATAGGTAAAGTCAAATGCCATTCAATTAACGGCGATCATATCAGCATACTTGAACCAAAAAATGTAAAACGTTGGTCAAATTTATTTATTAAATGCTTTGAAGCTACAGATAAACTCCTTGCTAGTAAAAGCGTAGAAAATTGGATCAAACATTCTCGTCAGTTAACTCGTCACAGCTTAAATAAAACCTTTACCGCAACAATAACAGCTCGCCGTGCCGGTCGACAAGGAGAACTAAAACAGGAAATTGAATTTTATCAAAAAGCTATACAATCCAACCCCAAACAACCCTATTGGGTTTATCGAAATCTTGGTGATTGTCTGTATCAAAATGGAGACATCGCAAATGCTGAAAAGCTTTGGCTACAATCAATCGATAGAGAAAAAGTAGCCGTTATCGGAAATATTTTATTGAGTAAATTTTATTTTCAATCGGGAAAACGACAATCAGCTAACAAACATATGGCGGAGGCTGAAAGGCTCGCAAAAGATACAAGTCCTTTTCTTGTCCAAGTCGCCGAAGCATGGCTTTATATAGACCAGCCGAATGATGCACAAAGATGTGCCGAACGCGCATTATCTTCTACTCCCGACTACGCCTATGGGATGATGATATTAGCAAAAGCATTTGCTGAACAAAAACAGTTTGAACCAGCTATTAGGTTAGCTCATAACGCCTTGGCCAAGTCTCCTAATGAATTAGGAATACATATCCGTTTGTCTGAAATATATAGAAAAAAAGGAGACTTAATTGATGCAGAAAATCAAATAATTAAAGCCTTAAAAATTGCTGATAATTACGCAGAAAACTACCATCAACTAAGTAATATTTATGTTCAAATGAATTATCTTGAAAAAGCTTACCAAGCGATTAGTCAAGCAATTAAACTCGAACCTAACTTAGCTGAATATCATTATTTTTGTTCTATAATCCAGTTGAAGCAAAACCAATTAATTAAATCAGAGAAATCGCTTAAACGAGCAATTGAATTGAAAAGCGACCAACCTGATTATTTTTACCATCTCAGTCATATTCAGAAACGACAGAATAACTTTATTGAAGCCACACGGGCAATACAAAATGCCGTTAGCTTAGCCCCCGAACGAGCCGATTTCCATTACTTGTATTCACAATTGCTGTTCGAACAAAATGAACTTGTTTTATCAGAAAAAACAATTCGACAAGCAATTAAATTTAACCACTACTGGCCGGAACTCTACTTCCACCTCAGTGAAATACTAAGGCAAAAAAAACAAATCGTGGAAGCCATTCAAGCTATACAAAATGCCATTAGCTTGGCCCCTGAACAAGCCGATTTCCATTACATGCATTCGCAATTGCTGTTCGAACAAGATGAACTTAGTTTATCAGAAAAGGCAATTCGACAAGCCATAAAATTTAACCAGCACAGTCCAGAATTTTATTACCTTTTAAGTATGGTTCTAGAAAAGCAATATCGTATGGAAGATGCAATTGAAGCAATGCTTAACGCCATTAATTTAGCGCCCAAACGGGCTAATTTCCATCATTATCTTTCTGTTTTATTGTTTAAACAAGGCAAATTAAGAGCTGCTGAATTTGAAATAAAGCATTCTATTTTTATAGATTCTCAAATAGCCGCACCATACAGACATCTAAGTGCCATCCTCAATCGACTAGATCGTCCAAGGGAAGCATCAAAAGCCATAAATACTGCAATACAATTAGATCCAAAACAAGCAGAATACTATCATTTTCGGTCAATTCTATTGTTCAAACAGAATAAAATGGCAGCTGCAGAATCTGCTATTCGACATTCAATACAGCTTAATGCAAGTAGCTCTGAAACATATCAACATCTTAGCAAAATCCTATATCGAATGGGGCGTTATGAGGAAGCAATAGAAGCAATCCAAAGCGCAATTGAATTAAAACCTGGCAATGCTATATTATTCTTGACTTTAGGTAAAATTTACATAAAACAAAAAAAATTGGTTCGTGCAAAATCATCATTTTATCAAGCCATTAACCTGAATAACAACTTTACAGAAGCACATAAGCACCTTTCAGTCGTGGTTGACATGCTAAAAAAGTCGGACAAAAAAATAAACTAAGCTTTCAAACTCAAACCTATTTCTAGAAAACACACCCCCTTTTCCCATTATCCATTTTATCAAAATAATTACTGGTGTTCGTCTCAAACTTTACCGGCTTTGTTGTTTCATAATGAGTGCTACTTTTACTTATCTAAATTAGGAGTTTTATTTTGCATACACTTGTCTGCTGGAATTTCGCTATCTTTATTTAGCAAGGGAGAGGCCATTCCCTACAGGCTTCGCCTTGCCTTGAATCGCCAGCTGAGCTCTGAATCATGCATTTTGGGTATAATTACCAATGTGTTCAAATCGAACACCATAGCTTGTAAACTTTTTAAGGTCAACCAGTTACAAAAACTAAATTCTTGACTAAACTTATCATGTATAGAATAATCATTATACATCCCTACGCCCCAATCTTCAGGAGAGGAAAAATGATTCATAAATGTTATATCAAGATGCTACTAACACTAGCGATTACCTTGGTACTTGCAAATAATGTTAACGCAGAAGATATTGCTAATATCAATATTACAGAACAATCTATATCTATCCAAGGTAATGACGGTTTTTCAAATGTCACATTTACGATCCGCGGGCCTGAAGGGTTTTATATACAAAATTATTTAGGAGACAAGAAAATATCAATGGTAATTGACGATTTCAGTACCTTAAAAGATGGCAGCTATAAATATGAATTAACCGCAACGACAACTGAAGCCAGCACTGATGTAAAACAAACCTTTAATAGTGGTAGAGATATTAATACTTCAACAACAACTAAAAGAGCCCTACAATCAGGAAATTTTTTTATTAAAAACGGCTATGTATTAACCTCCGACAAAAGAATTAATAATAAACGGATATTAGAAGGGGCAGATCAAGATGAAGTATAAAATATTATTAAAAAATATATACAGCTCTTTTCAAAGTAGCTTAGCTGCAATTATATTGACCGGAGTACTATCATTCATTTCTGTACTTCAAGCCGATAATGTTATAAATGACGACTTAATCGTTACTCAAAGTGCCTGCATCGGGCAGGATTGTAATAATGGCGAATCATTCGGATTTGATACCATAAGGTTGAAAGAAAACAATTTAAGAATTAGGGCAATGGATACCAGTAATTCAGCAAGTTTTCCCACAAACGACTGGGAAATTACATTTAATGAAACTAGTAACGGTGGAGCCAATAAATTTTCTATTACCGATATTGATGGAGGAAAAGTTCCATTTACTATAGAAGCAAGTGCACCTTCTCATTCACTTTATGTGGATGACGGAGGCCGAATAGGCATAGGAACATCTACACCAGTCGTTGAAATGCATGTAGTTAATGGAGATTCACCAACTTTAAGGTTAGAACAAGATGGAAGCTCAGGGTTTACACCACAAACCTGGGATGTTGCGGGCAATGAAACTAACTTTTTTATTAGAGATGCAACGAATGGTTCTCCCCTTCCATTTAGAATACGCCCTTCAGCTCCACAGAACAGTCTTTTTATCGATACTGATGGTGATATTGGTCTTCTGACTTCGGGTCCTGACGCGCAGTTACACGTAGTTGGTAATATTATGGCTGGCACATCTGATATTGGAGCCCCTACAACTCCCGCAACAATTCATGCTTATGGCAGTGATGGACTAACTAAACTTGCTATTGAAGAGACTTTAACAACCATCGCAGATCGAGGCTTATTAGAATTGACAAATTATGGAGGTTCTAGGATTAATTTCAATAATACAAGTGGTTCTACTAATGCCAGCAATTGGCGTGTGGCCACTGAAGATACTTCAGGAAGTTTTGTTATTACAAAGATTGGAAGTGGCAAAGTAGAATTGGAAATAGATAGTTCTGGAAACATTATTACATCAGGGACAACAGTACACACATCAGATAAAAATAAAAAATATAATATTTCTGCAGTAGACGAAAAAGAAATTTTAGAAAAAATAACGAACCTTCCAATTTCAACTTGGAGTTATGATAGCGAACAGCCGAATATCAGGCATATCGGGCCTATGGCTCAAGACTTTAGAGCTTCTTTCGGATTGGGATTAAATGATACAACTATAGCTGGCGTAGATATAGATGGAGTGGCCTTAGCATCTATTAAAGCATTGAGTTTAGAGTTACAAAAGAAAAACAAACAAATTATTGCTCTAGATAAAAAGAATCAAACATTAACAAAAAGATTACAACTCTTGGAAACTACGGTCTATAAACGGAAGAATTAGCAGTTTTAGATTAGAACATTTAGCATAAGCCTTGTACAATAAAGTTTTACAGGGCTTTTAAAGTTAGCTATTCGTTTAATAAACCAGAGATAGTGAAGTTTTGTTGACGTATGTCGACAGAGTATTGATAGTGTTTTTCTCTTCGTTGTTTTTCTTTTAAACTAACTAATTTATAATTTTCTTTTTCTCCTTGCTCTAAGCTTAAAAGTTTATCCTCAAGAGCTTGCAAATCATGCTCATGCAACACCTTGAGGTTTTTTCTCTTATACCCTAAAGACTGCATATATTGGTAACACACAGACTCTACATAAAGTAGTTCATCTTCTGACAACTGACTTTCGAATTTACCAATATTGTCAGTCATTATTGGCAAAGCAATATTTCTCCAGTCCGCAGCAGCTTGACTATTATCAATTGTTTCTTGTTTAAGGTGAAAGTCTAGCATCTCATCATGGTAATTTATATTTAACAAGGCACAAACCTTACGCAATGTTGATTTTGGGCAAGTCAATAGCTTCTCATACTTAAAAAAAGGTATTCTATCATTGTTTTTTAACCAAGCGCGCATCCTTAAAAAACCGATTTGATCTCGTAACCATACTCTGCTTGCTCTAACTACACCACCACGAATAGCATGACTATTTTTCCATGATGCTGCCATATCTCGCGGATCACGAACCATATACAAATAGTCAACATTGGGGTAATGCTCAACTAAAAATTGTGAAATTTCATAAATCCTATTCTCTTTAATAAAAACTATTTCCTTATTATTTTCCCTCGCTTCTTTACAATAAATATAACTGAACAACTCGGCTACGTTTCCTTCTTTTATATTGGATTGTAATTCTAGTTCAGTGAACTCACTTATCCATATGGCATTTTTTGTTTCTAATAGATATAAAATATCTATTATTAACTGAGTCCAGTAGCTCCCTCTTAAATTACCATATTTGTGTATATTGGGTAAAATCACGTCGGCAATATGCGATGTAGAAGGACCTGAAACTTTTGGGTGCGAGTCAAAAATTTTAGTTATTAAATTACTGCCGGAACGTTCGGAACACATTAAAAAAATTTTATTCATATTTCGTTTTCATTGACATAAGTATATGCATTAAGCATTAAATTAATTTGTTCGACACTATTATTCATCATTACATCTATAATCGACAAGGAAGAGACAAACTCACTAGAGTTCTGAGCATAACTTTGAACTTTAGGTTCCATGAAAAACAACTCAATACCATTTGATTTAAATTCTTCAAAACTATACAAGTTTCGTCCAAAATTATTATTTATGTAGTGTGTCCCTCTTAGTTTTTTTACAATTGCCAGAATACGTTCTGTACTACTAAATTGAGAAGATTCACTATTTGTAAATAAATCAGAAGCAAGTATAAATTTTGTCTGAATTCCCAAAAATAGGCAAGTTTCTAGTATAGAGTTGATAGCCAATTGAGAAATACTTTTTTCCTCTTTTATTAAAACTTTCTTTAATAGCAAGTGAATTGTATAGAAATTATTACTTTTCGAGTAATTCATTAAAATAGAGCTATAAATTTTTTTTAAAGCCTTAATATACTCATAAGAACTAATTTCTCTCTCATTTATATATTTTTTTTGTTTGTCTTTTTTGAGTGGAATAGAGAATAATTTTTTTTCCCCATTTATTAAATAGTAATTCCGATTAACCCAGCCTCTGTCTATGTATTGGACATTATCCAGAAAAACAAAACTGTCGCAACTTGCAATAAGTTGAAAATAACCAATGTAAGGAAATAAATAAGGTTGCATCACAGCAATTTTCAATTTCTTTTAACCTTTGTATTATTATTATTTAATTTATCAATAGCTTTAACTATATTTTTTTCAGTTACCTCTGCAACTTGTGAATGGCAAGGAATGTTAACAATTCTATTATAGATATCGTTAGCTCGGGTATGTTTTTTATTCAAAGGAATGTAATATTTTTTTAAGACTAACCATGGGTTATCTAAAGCTTCAATTGGAATATTATAACTTGCTAAAAAAGGTAAATTCCCACTTATAATGTCCCTGGAATAGGGCATGAGAGGAGTTAAACCACACAATATTGCAATACGATTGATCCGCCTCGCCTGCATTCTATACAAAGGTTGCCAATTATGCCTATTTATCAGGCGCTGTAAAATCAGGGCGCTATCATAATCAGATAATTTTCCATTACTGGAATACTTTCTAGAACTATCTGCTAAACCAACACCAAAATTAAGCAAAGAGCGGAACAATACTTCATCTTCCTTTTGAACAATTGCACATCCCCCTTCTCCCATCCCCCAAGGTTTAGTCTGATGAAAACTAACAACCTCGCAAGGTGCATTTTTTTCTTTCCTTGTATCAGTTAAGAAAGCCATAGCATTGTCCATTAAAAGTAACTTGTTATTCTCCAAACAAAAATCAATGAAATAACGTATACTCTGACATAAACCAAAGGTATTTGTAACTATAACTGCATCCCAGGAATTAATATCAAGTAATTTCAATTCCTCAATATCAAGGACTCCCTTTGCGTCGCAATCAATAATGAGCGCTTTGGCCAGGGGGCCTATCCCTGTAGAAATAAAACCAAAAGATGAAACTACCCAGCGCAAAGGTTTGCCAGCCTTAATTTCATACATATGAACCAATGAATGCATAGCCTGAGTAGCACTTTTACACAAAATAATTGACTTATCTTTATTCACTTGCATTATATTAACGAGATTTGACTCGAGAAATTCAGATACAGGTCCATAATTAGCCCAATGATTCTTATTCTTTGACAATGACAAAATTTCTTCAAGAAGCGAGTAATTTAAGCTTTTATTCTCTATATACGAGCACAAACCACTTTTTTCATACCTATTAGACTTTTCCAAACTTGATTTCAAAGATAAAAAGAGTTGCTTATCATATCCGTTTTTTTGAGCATACCAATACAAAGGTAAATCTTTTGATTCAATTTGCTCATCGATGTAGGAGTTGTGGGTTTTTGGCCATTCGGGGTTTATTTTTTTTATGGTTTTACATACATTTTTTTTTTGCACTTCAAACCAATTAATTCCATCCAGTTTTGAAAAATTACATAAGTTTAGCACTTGACCAAGTGCAAAGAAAAATGATCGCGGAAACTCTGGAAAAAGCTTTAAAACCAACCAAGAACTAGTTGCACCTCCCGCCTCAATCAGACATATCACATTATCAACTTTCATCTGCCGATGAGCATCAATAATCATTTCTAAAATTTTACTTCGTTCCCATGCAGCTTGGTATCTACTAACCTCTATAAAAACACTATTCGAAATTCCTGCAAAGCTTGCAAAATCTTTAACATAATTTGGCCCGACGATTACTACCGGTCTATTCCTGATAACTTCTATAAACTCTACAAAAGAACCATCATAAACAGCATTTTTCCAAAATAGCCCGTCATATAAAGGGGCTTTTGGACTTAATATATTTTTTATTACGCTTCTTGTTTCTTCAAGTCCAACAAGAGGAGTCCTTTCAATTTCCCAACAATTTTTCCAGCCAAATTCTGATACAAGGTTAAATAATCGCGGAGTATCATGTGCACTTTTCAAAAAGGACTTCAATTCTAAGAATAGTTCTACAGGCCAATTCGCATTATATTTATTTAATATTACTGCCCATTCTTCGAAAGAAGGTTCTCCAATAATCCGTAATCTTTTTATTTCCTCATTAAATTTTACATTTAACTCCCAAAACCCGTGACAAATCTTTAGAGTTGAGAAAGCTTTATTATTTTCTATAGAATCTATAACAAATTCCATTGTTAACTCTAATTGATTTTTTTTAATATTAGCCGCCATATATGAGATAAAATTATTTTATTTATTATTCAGTAAGCGTATTTTAATCAATTGCAATAAGTTTACAATAGTCTTAATTTCACTATTTCCATAATACAGAATAATTTACATATACAAAATTTTTAATCCCTTAAAGTCCTAACAAACAAAAGCTTTCATGCCGAAATCATTTTGAATTAAGAATATTACATCTCAATACAATTCAACATGAAAACTCATGATTAAAAATTTCAATTGTATGCTTATCCCCCCCTTAAACAATTTTATTTTTATCTTAAAAAAGATTGATTAAAACCGAGTATTCTTTTCCAAAACAATAGATTCCAAATGTTGGAGTTTTTCTGTCAAAAGCGCAACTTGACTATCTCGCTCATCTAGCTCAAGTTTTAATGCTTTAATAGAAGCTAAAGCAACTCCAACTACATCAACACCTGCTATAGTTTTGTCATCTAATCCCAAACCGAAAGATTTTCTAAAATCTTGCGCCATTGGTCCCATATGTCGTACAGAAGGGTCCTCTGATTTATAAGACCACATTTTCACAGGAAGTTTAGATATTTTATTTAAGATATCTTTTTCATCAATATTAACTATATTATATTTTTTATTGCGGTCTGAAGTATGAACTGTGGTGCCAGATGTAATGATATTTCCAGCCGTATCGATTTCAAACTCTACTTGACCGCTACCTATTTTGGTAATAATAAAACTACCAGATGTATCTTCTGTCGCAATACGCCAATTACTTGCATTTGTAGAGCCGCTAGTATTCAATAAATCAATACGGGAACCACCTTGATTTGTTAATTCTAATAAGGTCCGATCTGCAGTTGTTGATAAAGTATCTTCAACGGCAACTTTTGTGTTGCCGTCATTACCATAAGCATGAATGGTGGCCGGTGAAGTCGGTGCTCCTGCATCTGTAGGACCAGCCAATACTTTACCTACAACATGTAACTTTGAATCAGGTTTGTCAGTTCCCATACCAACTTCACTATTACCATCAATAACAATTACATTATGGTCAGCTCCAGGTAAAATTTTAAAGGGTAGCTTAGAGCTATTCGTTACATCACGAATAAAAAAGTTTGTCTCATTACCCGCTATATCCCAAGTTTGTGCTCCCCATCCTGAGCTTTCATCTTGTTCTAGTCGCAGTGTTGGACTATCACCATCAGTTATATGCGCTTCCATTATGGGAGCAGAAGTCCCAATGCCTATATTACCCGCATCATCAACATAAAGCGCATTATTTGGTGCCCCTGCTTCAATTTTAAAAGGAGTCTTGCCAGCAGTAGCATCTTCTATAGCAAAATATTCTGCACCACCATTAGTCGAATCATTAATTACAATACGCCAATCATTTTTTGGAAAAGATGCAGAACCACTAGTATCATCAAAATGAATTCTTAAATTATTTTCTTTTAGTCTAATAGTATCAGAACCAAAGCTTTCACTTGTACTGCAATCACCCCCAACACATTCGCTGCCTTGAACAATTTGGTCTGTAGTCACGACATTTGCAGCGTTTAGTTGAGTTGACAGCATTAAAACACTTGCTATTGAAAATGTAACGGCTGTATTTATTGCAGTTTTTTGTAACATAGTTTTAGATTTCATCTTGATCATCCCCCTCATTCATCATTCTTTTGTTCATACGACTTTGTGATACAACGATCTTGCCAGCACTGACAAGAAACGAACCGGATTGACTCGCTGATTCTGTGGGAGAATTATTAACATTATCCCGGCCATTATCATACCCCTGTACATCATTGTTTAATGTTGAAGTCGCGGCGGTTAATTCATAGTTATACTGCCCATCCATTAAACTGCTAATATCATCAATTAACATGGCAACAGAACCATCGCCTAAAAAATTCTGAACATAAAATCCAGCCGGCCCAGATACACTTAAAGTGATATTTGAAAATCCATCATTGCCAGAAATCTTAATCGACTGCTCGGTAATGGTCATATTTGCTATCTTTGAATCATTAGCATTCGAAAAGCTAACAAGAACAAAAGATAGAATCAATACTGTTAATATTCGGGTTCTAATATTAGACAACATTTTTTTCTCCTTTTTTATTTAAAATTTACTATCGTTTTCAAGGTTGAATGATCAATTTGCCGTTTTATCCACGTCAAATTATTTTTGCATTGACGTACATGTTTTTCAGTTTTTACCAAATTTAATCATTCTTTTTTTTCATCTAACACAACATGCTACTAACAATAAATACGCTTATAAAAGTAAAATCATTCAATTCACACATATAAAATCACATTTAATAAAAATGTAAAAAAACAAAAAGCGCTTAAAACAATAAATATAGGCATTGCCAAGGCTTAAAAAAAATAACATATCCACTTAAAACACTTCAAATAAAGTAATTGTGGACTATATCTATTGTTTCTTATGTTTTTATGTATGAATATCTAATTTATTTTTAGATATAAGTTAATTTATCTATTGTTAACACTTGCCTAATAAATGCCAAATATATGCCACCCTAATCATTTACTTATTTATCAACACCTTAATTAACAGCATTATTCTTATCACCCTTATCCTTTAAGTGATTAACTTATATACGACTTAAAAAAATCTTATATGATTCTTATAATGCCGATAGAAGCCTTATAGAAAATTTAAACCAATTTTTATATAACTATTCAGCGAAAAAAGACGAAAAAATTACTTGATAGTGTATTTATGCAATTTTGAATAAATTCATAGTCCCTTAGAAACAATGATATTTGACTGAATTAAGCAGCACATTTTGATCGACAGAGATAAAAAAATCGGCTTAATACCTGCATCAAATCACTTAAAGAGGCTTACATAGCAAAAAAATGGCTCTGAAAAAAATCATGATAGAATAATTGTACTGTTTAACAACGACTTGGGAAAAGTGTAAAACTCAAAGGCTTCGATATTGATGCAACCATTAAAGAGGTTGAGTCTGTATTAGAAAACGAAAAAGACTTATCCTCATCATTGAAGTCAGTGATCACCATGTTGCTTTTGCTGGTGAAAGCTTTAACTAATCAAGTGGAGCTAAATAGTTCCCTTTCTATTAAAAAAATTATAGACAAGTGATTTTTTTCGATACTCAAGAGGATTTAATTAGAGTTAGAGACGATAATCTTTATGATAAATTAAGGAGGCTCTGATAATCAGAGGAAAGACTTATGGAAGAGATAGTTGAAGCACTATATAAATAAGCTGAGGGAAAAAGGTAGCACCGAATAAATACCGGTGGACCATTTTTACATGAGATACAATAAGAATGTAGTGTACTCCTACTGATACTCTCATAACAGCAGGAACACCATCATTTAGTTTATTTAACTGAAAATAGCTAATCAGCCCCTTTTATAAACCATGGACTCTAATCGCTGTAACCTTTCAGTCAAAATCTTATTTTTTTCATCTAACTCTTTGACTTGAGCATCAAGTTTTTTTACCTGTTTATTTTTATTTAGCAACTTCGAATTTAATGCCTTAATTGATGCTAAAGCAACTCCATTTATATCAACTTCTGCTATAGTTGTATCATTAATACCAAATCCAAATGATGCTCTAAAATCTTGCGCCATTGGTCCAATATGTCTGATATTAGGTTGTTCACTATCATAAGTCCATGTTGAAATTGGAAGATTAGTTATTTTTTCTAAAATTTCTTTTTCGTCTATTGAAGAAATATTATATTTTCTATTCTTGTCTGACGTGTGGACGGTTGTTCCTGATGTAATTATATTTCCAGCAATGTCTATTTCCAGTTCTACTTTGCCACTACCAATCCTTGTAATAATAAAGCTTCCTGAAGTATCTTCAGTGGCTACACGCCAATTGCTAGCTTTAGCAGAACCACTTGTATTATTGAAGTTAATCCTAGAACCACCGTAATTTGTTAACTCTAATAAGCCTCGATCTGCGATGGTCGTTAAGGTCTCTTCAATCGCAAGCTTTGTATTACCATCACCGCCCTTAAAATGTACCTTAGCTTGATTAGTTAGCGCTCCAGTATCAGTATCAGTCACAATTAACCCACTAGTACCAACAAGATGCAATGCCGCAGCAGGAGTAGCAGTCCCTACCCCAATCTTACCATCAGTTTGAAGTAAAAACTTCGAGTTACCAGCAGTGTCCTGAATATCTAATAAACCATTTGGAACACCTGAAGTCCCCATCCCAATCCCGACTTTACCATCGGTTTTCACCATAAATTGTGATTTACCGCCAGTTGTCTGCACATCAAACCATCCTCTTGGTAAAAAGCCATTATCAATATTAACACCAACATAACTTGCCGGGCTAATTAAAAAAGCATGGTTATTGGCATCTGAGACATGGGCGACATCAAATTGTCCATCCGGAGTAGTAGTCCGAAATCCAACATCACCATCAGCGGCAATATGGAGACTGCCATTCGGTGCACTAGGCACTATTCGCAGTGGTAATTGCGAACCAAAAGTCACATCTCGAACAAAAAAATTGGTTTCATTGCCGCCAATATCCCATTCCTGTTCCGCAAAACCAGAACTACCATCCTGACTTAAGCGTATGGTTGGAGAGTTACCACTTTTAACAGCTAAATCAACAAGAGGAGTTGTAGTTCCAAACCCCACGTTACCACTAGCGGCAACATAAATAGAATTATTTGGGGCATTATCTAAAATCGTAAAAGGAACTGTTTCATTATCAAGATTTTCAATACTAAATTTATTTACCCCTCCATTAGCCGAGTCATTGATGGTAATCTGCCAATCCCGAGTTGGAAAAGATGAACTAGAGCTGGAATCAATAAACCGAATACGCAGATTATTTTCTTTTAAACGAATAGTATCAAACCCAAATGCTTCACCAGTTGCACAATCAAATCCCGCACAAATACTGCCAACCACCACCAAATCATCTTGAATTTTTTGATCCGCGTGAACGGGTAAATTGAACATTAGTATACCGATAGCAGCTGCTATAGTTTTATTTATGGACATAATACTTTTAACATCCTGGTTTAGTCTTTTACTTTTCATCTTGATCAGCTCCCTCTTGCATCATTCTTAAATTATTAATTCTTTTATCAGAAGTTATAACATGACCACCCTTTATCATAAAATTTCCCGACTGAGTTGCAGGTACAAATGGTATGGTTTTTCGATTGGCTCGACCATTATTATATATCCGTTTACCATCGTCTTTTCTTTGGGCCGTAGCTGCGGTAATTTCATAACGATATTGACCATCTTTAAGACTACTAAAGTCATCTACGACGATTAATAATTTTTTATCACCCAGATAATTATTTACCATGAAGTTATCGGGTCCAACTATAGTAAAAGAGATATTAGTATACCCATCGATTCCTTGGATGGTTATTGACTTTTCAGTGATATTAACATTAGCAATTTTAATTGCTTGTGCATAAATTGGGTTTGCAAAAATTAGAGCTAACAGCAGCGCTACTAATAGTTTTTTGCTTTGGTTTAGAATCATTGTAATTCTCCTTAATATGGATTCTTTAACACTAATACTCATACAAAACTCAGGAATTTGAATCAACAAATTATTTATTATTTATTGCCAGTATAGACATGAATTATTATTTTAATTAGAAATAATAGCACATTTCTAATAATTTTTTAGTTTTTTATTAGTTTCGAAAACTCCATAAACCGGATTAATTATTTCCCCTTGTTGGTCTTTATTAAAATCATACTACCAATTGATTCACTGATAATATAAGCTTAGAGTCGATACTTCCTATTTTTTACTTAATAATATTCTGTTTTATTTGTTATTACTCCCAACGTCTACTAGCATAGTCAATTATAAATATAATTTTTTTTATTGAATAAGTTTCGGCTCTAGTCAATAATGTTTGAAATCAATAAATAAAATGTAAAGTAATGGGATTTTTTTGGTACTTAAAAGGCTTATTTATAGTAATTAAATTAGGGATGAATATGATTAAAAATAAAAAGTATGCTGAAAGATATATGAAATATGTCTTTAATAAGTTGGCTAAGAACATAAAATGGGCATTTTTGGCTGCCTGTTTTTCCATATTTCTATCTGCACAAGCATCGGCTGCTACTCCAACATTTTCGATAGCCTTTAGCCCCTCGACAATTGGTCCAGGCAGTCTTTCGACGTTGACTTACACCATTGACAACTCCGCACAAAGTACCGCTGTCTCTGACGTAAATTTTAGCAATACTTTTCCAACAGGTATGACCATTGCGTCACCCTCTAGAGCGTCTACCAATTGTCTTGGCTCTCTTTCTGCTACAGCTGGAGGTAATTCCTTATCTTTGTCAAATACAAGGTTAGGGGGGAATGAGACTTGTACTATCTCAGTAGACGTTACTAGTGCTAGCGCAGGCTCCCATCTCAATACCACCGGAGCATTAAGTACCAGCGAGGGCAGTGCAGGAACCGCAAACGCGACTTTAACTGTTGACGCGGGTAGACCCGGTTTTACAATGTCATTTTCTCCCAGCTCAATTCATATTGGCGATCGAAGTACATTAACATATACCATTGACAATAGTCTAAATGGGTCAAAAGCTGATTTATTAACTTTTACTCATACCTTTCCAACTGGGCAACTAGTTGACTCTTTTGCCAATGCAAATACCGATTGTACCGGAGGGATTTTTCCTCCCCAAATTACTGCTACTCCGGGTAGTAACAAAGTTAGTATAATATATGCTCATGTGGCCGCAGGTGCCACCTGTAGCCTATCAGTTGATGTCACTCGCACTAGTTCAGCCACACTCGAAAATCTCACCGGCACATTGTCTCAAAACAATTCAAATCCATCGGGTAGTGCCAGTGCAACGCTCGGCCTCGCTCTTCCCTCAGGGCTATCACTGGTTACTTCATTTGTTGGCAATCCTTTTACTCCCGGGGTGAGTGAAACAATTCAATATACAATAAACAATGTGAATCGCTCAGATGCAACAAATATAAGCTTCAGTCATGATTTAGACGCTGTATTAAGTGGCCTTGCTGCAACTGTTTTACCCGCAAACAATTCTTGTGGTTCGGGCTCTGAAATGACAGGAAGCAGTACAATCACATTCACTGGAGGACAACTCACTGAAGGAGGCTCCTGTACACTTGAGATCACTGTATTAGTACCAGCTAATGCTGCAGCAGGGACGTATACCAGTACCATCACAGATTTTCAAGGTGATGTTTCCGGTGCAACCACAAACGGTCAATCAACCAGTGATCTGCTGATTAAAAAAGCCCCTCTGCTAACCAAATCTTATATTGATGATCCTGCTGGTCCAGGGGATGATATTACAGTCCGCTATACGATTACCAATACTGACCCAGACAATACAGTAAGCTCTATCAGCTTTACCGAAATCCTAAATGATGTATTACCAGGTACTACAGACAAAACCTTACCCACAACGGGTGAGTGTGGGACTGGATCAACATTTACTTCCAATGTCGATAGCGATAAATTCTTAAATTTTGTCGTCAAAGATGCCAATATCCCAGCAGGTGACAGTTGTGAATTTGATCTTATTTTAACCTTAGGTAATGATATTTCTCCTGGTTCCTATACCACAGCGAGTAGTCTCACCACAGCCACAGTTTCTGGTACTGTTCTCAATGGAAATGCTGGAATAGATACGCTAGTAGTAGTAGCAGCCCCCAAATTAACAACAGCTTTTGGTCAAAATTCTGTTGTTCCTGGGGATAATGTTACCTTAGACTTTACCCTTACTTATGGAGCATCGGCAACGGCTGATGCTGAAAATATTAGTTTTACCAATGACTTAAATGCGGTATTGACAGGATTAACGGCAGTCACACTACCTGCCGATGATTTTTGTGGAACAGGGTCTTCAATCACCGGCAGTACTAACTTGAGTATTACCGGTGCCAACTTGACACCGGGGACCAGTTGTAGTTTTAACGTGACTCTGGAAATACCGAGTAGTACTAATCCAACAAGTATAGAAAATATAACATCAGCTGTTACAGCCACAGTGGCTGGTAAAAGTGTTAGCAATGCAGCTGCTAAGTCAGATTTCTTAGTAATTACGGGCCTATCACTTAGTCAAAGTTTTATAACCAATCCGGCTTTTCCTGGCACAGCCAATACAATTAGATTTACCATTACCAATAGTGCTTCATCTCCAGCAGCAACAGATATCGAGTTTACTTATGATCTCAATGCCGTTGTCAGCTCACTTGCCGCAACTTCTCTTCCGTCCACCCCTTGTGGTTCAGGTTCAACAATAACAGGCACGACTAATCTTTCTTTTTCTGGAGGAAACCTTACTCCAGGGACAGATTGTACTTTTGATGTTCCAATTTTAATACCGGCCGGTGCTACTTCTGGAATCTATAATGCAATTACTTCAGATGTATCTGCAACAGTCAGTGGGGTGGGGACTACATCTGAAGCCGCTACTGATACATTAACGATTACAGACGTTGGAGATAGTCTATTTTTAACTAAATCATTTTTAAGCAATAATGTAGTACCAGGGAGCACCGTCGATTTGCAGTTTACCTTGAGTAATACACATGACACTGAAACCATCTCCTCTATTGCATTTACCGACGATCTCGACACTATTCTTACAGGCCTAGCCTCTACCAGTGGAACGTTATCTGATGAATGTGGAACCGGATCAGAAATGTCTGGTACTGGCCTATTGACTTTTACCGGAGGTGAGCTAGCAGCTGGTACGGATTGTACTATAACAGTAAGCTTGCAAATTCCGGCAACGGTTTCTAGTTATGACATTACTAATACTACCAGTTCAGCTACTGGACTTATCAGCGGCCTTAATATCACCGCAAATCCAGCTACCGCCGATCTCAAGTTACTCTCTCTTTCAGGTAATGAACTAAAATTGACCAAGAGTTTTCAAAGCAATAATATCACCCCTGGACAAAATGTCGATTTGGTTTTTACTCTATCCAATACCCATGCCAGCGAAACCATTTCAAATATTGCTTTTACAGATGATTTGGATGGAGTTCTCAGCGGACTTACTTCAGTGAGTGGAGCCCAAACCAATATTTGTAGAACTGGCTCACAAATAAGTGGTACAAGTTCTCTTAGTTTTACCGGGGGAACATTATCTCCTGGAGCTTCATGTGCCTTTACTGTTACTTTAAAAATCCCCATAGACGCTACAGCCAGTTCCATTAGCAATACTACCAGTTCAGTTTCCGGAACTATCGCGGGTATTTCAACTACAGGTAGTGCCGCGACCGCAGATTTAACTCTACAACAAATGAAACTTACTTCAATTTTTGATTCCAGCGTATTACCTGGCGAAACGGCGAAACTTAGCTTTACGATTGAAAATTTAAGTAGCTCTGGAACCGCTAATTCCATCGGTTTTAGCAATGATATTGATAATTTTATTAGCGGTGCAGAAGCCACCAATTTACCCTTAAATAATATATGCGGCAGCGGTTCTTCAATAAGTGGAACCAATCTTATTACTTTGAGTAATGCTTCATTGGCAAGTTCCAAAACCTGCACTTTTACGGTTGAGATAAAAATTCCTTTATCAACTGATGCAGGAGTGTATACCAATACCAGCAGTGATCTAGAAATATCAGGTGCATTTGCTGCTACCCCGGCAATTGCAAATCTTGTCGTAAAAAGTGTCAGTTCAGGTGGGTCCGATGATTCCGGTGGTTTTTCACCTTCTACAACAGAAACAGTAAAATCAGCAACTGATCCAACTAAAACAGCTACAGTAAGTACAACGGTTAGTACCATTTATGACGTTAGTTTGGAAGAACAACCAACCGACTCTACTGGTGGTATCGAGTTTCCGTTTGGCGTACTTTCTTTTAAAATGCTCACTTCTGTAGGCGGTACCGAATCTGCGACCATTACTTTTTCCGAGCCTTTACCATCGAGCGGATTTTTTCTTTATAAAGTAGATGATAGCGGTAACAAAAGCCTAATCCCCAATTCCCTTTGGTCTCAATCAGGCAATAGTATTTCAATAAAGCTAACTGACGGTGGTCCTTTTGATTTAGATGGTGTTGAAAATGGTATAATTATCGATCCTGTTACAATCGGCGTACCAACTGAAGATGGATTACAAGTATTTGAGTTTTCACCCTGGCAAAGCGTCGCTTTCAATCAGTGGATAAGCTCGGATCCAGTCACAATTTCAGGAATTTCTCAGGCCGTTGATGTATCTATAACAGGCGGGTTATTTTCCATTGATGGAGGTGATTACCAAAGAACAGACAGTACAATTAGTCTGGGTCAAAAATTAAAAGTAATTGTTAAGTCAGCTGATGAAGCATTAAGCACAACATCGGCTACCATTACTGTAGGTATAATTTCGACTACCTTTGAAGTAACGACTGGCAGCGATGAAATTAACCAATTACTGAGTCACGGAAATAGTTGCTCTTCAAACAGTGTTGATTTGGTGCAAAAGGCCTATATTGCCTATTATGGTCGTCCAGCCGATACTGGTGGCGTAAATTATTGGTCATGTGCTATGGACGATAATGATGGCTCCCTAGCAGCCATTATTGATGCCTTTGGCAATTCAAGAGAATTTACCAATCAATTTGGAGGCTTAACTAATGGAGAACTAATCGATGCTATTTATCTGCAACTCTTTAATAGGACTCCCGAAGAAGCTGGTAAGGCCTATTGGTTAGAACAATTAGAGAGTGGTAGTATGAGTTTGGTTAATATTGCGATTTCCATATTAAACGGAGCTTTAAATGATGATCTGACAATAATTAATAATAAACTCGAAGTAGCTAAAGATTTTACCTTTCAAACAGGGGCATCTGGTGTTACAACCATTGATTTTTATGATATTTTGGACACCGTTACGGAGGATTCAACTTCGGTAACCACGGTTAAAGAATCTATTCCTACTTTGGTTGGACTTGCTGCAAGTAAAGAGGCAAATTATTAAGCTATACGGTTTTATTTAACTACCTATCGTATAATTAATTTCAATGTGGTAAATCGTATTTGGCAAGTTAATTTGAATTTACCAAATACGAATACTGAACCTAGAAAACTCAGTTACCATCTACTGCGGTCCCCTTAAGCACTCAATCTTAAGGATTTTCTGGAACATTTTGACTTCACCCGGAGGGTGACTACGAATAAAGCCAAAATAACCCATTAAATCCTTAATCTTCAGCACTTAAGTTGACCTCGCTACGAAGTCAACTGATTTTTCTAGGCTGAATATAGTAACTAATAAACTTTTTTATTATAGAATCTACAAAAAAACCAATAAAGAATAGGAAAATTGGAGGTCCTTTTCAATGTTCAGAAAATATACCGGAAAAGGATTTTTATAGTGGAATGTATTTTTTTGTTTTTAGAATAAAAGCTACCAGGAATGCGTATGTTTTTGAATTAAACTAGCCAATAAATTAATTTGTTCCGGACTATCATTTAAGGCCGGAATATAACGATAATCTTGACCACCGGCGTTCATAAAGATATCTCGATTTTCAACTTCAATTTCTTCTAATGTTTCTAAACAATCATTGCTAAAACCAGGGCAAATAATATCAACCGACGAAGTCCCCTGCTCTGCCAGTTCTTTTAAGGTCGCCGAAGTATACGGTTTTATCCACTCAGCTTTACCAAAACGTGATTGGAAGCTAAACAGCCATTGCTGGTCATTTAATTGAAGTTCTTTAGCCAATAATTTAGCCGTAGCAACACATTCATCGTAGTAGGGATCTCCCTTATCCACGTAGCTTTGTGGCACTCCATGAAAAGACATTAACAGTTTTTTAGCTGCAGTATGTTTTTTCCAATGCTGTTTTACTGTCGCGGCTAAACCTTTAATATAAGAATCATTGTTATAAAAAGTATTAACAAAGCGTAGTTCCGGGATACGTCTCCAAGTTTGTAGCTCTTTGCTAATCGCATCAAAAATTGCAGCCGTGGTTGAACCCGAATATTGAGCATACATAGGCAAAACTAAAATTTTGTATATACCTTTTTGTTCACATTGTTTTAAGGCGGAGGGAATAGATGGCTCCCCATAAGTCATAGCTGTGACTAATTCATAGTTATTTTGTTCTGACTGCTCAAAAAATGCTTGTAATTTGTCACGTTGAGATTCGGCAATGACTAATAAAGGCGCTCCTTTTTCAGTCCAAATACTCTGGTAGGAATGAACCAGCTTCGCCGGTCTAAAAGGCAGGATAAAAGCGTTTAGAATAGTTAGCCATATGGGACGTGGTATTTCCACCACTCGCGGATCGGATAAAAATTGTTTTAAAAACTTCCTAATCGATGCTACATCTGGTTTTTCTGGTGTACCTAAATTTACGATCAAGACACCAATTTTTTCCGAGTTTTCTTTCATATGAAAACCAATTCCGCTAGTTGATAAGATAAAGAGCTTATTCCTGACCCGTTTCTTCTTTTTTCATTTGCTCATCGATATCTTTACGCACCTGATCCATATCTAAACCCTGCGCTTGAGCAATAACTTCCTCCAGTTGAGAACCGGCTAGCGCCCCTGGTTGAGAAAATAAGACAATTTTTTCTCTGAAAATCATTAAAGTAGGAATCGAACGGATATTAAAATTTGCAGCTAATTGCTGTTCATCTTCAGTATTAATCTTGGCAAATACAATATCGGGATACTTCTCTGATAACTCTTCATATATAGGACCAAACGATTTACACGGTCCACACCAAGGCGCCCAAAAGTCCAAAATAACAAAGTCATTATTATTAATTAAGTTTTCAAATTCATCAAATTTTACTTCAACTGTAGCCATTGTTTTTCCTTTTTTTAATTTGGTTTCTCAGTAAATATGGCATACAGCCAGATAACGGAGCTAGATTTTTTATTTGCCGCCTCCGTGACAGGGGGGCGATTTCAACTCTTTAAATTCACGTTCAGCCCATTCTTCGTCAGTATAGGTATGAATAGCCAACGCATGAATGTGATTGCTTAACTCCTCCGTTAAAGACTGATTGACTAATCGATGTCTCTGAATGAGTGATTTTCCTTTAAATTGATCAGATACCACAATTACTTTAAAGTGAGATTCTGAACCAGGAGGAACGTTGTGCATATGACTTTCATTATCCACTTCAAGATGAGTTGGTGTAAATGAATTAACGAGTTTTTGATTGATGTTTTCTTGGACCGACATAACACTCTCTTAATACAACGTCTGTTGGCATATTAAGATAAGGTGATTTTCTAAAATTTTCAAGAGATAAGAATAAAATGATTAAATGATTAATTTCCGAGAGTCCAATCATATGTTATTCTTTACCTATAAAACTAATACTAGGGACTTGGCTTATTGTGCTAATACGTTTCCTAGGGATTTTCCCACTTATAGCGAAATGATATTAAACGATTGGAAGCCACTTTATTTATAACTATATAACATTCGAGTAAACTATGAGTTCAACAGATTTTTTACCTATGCCTGACAGTGACGGATTCTTTGGTGAGTACGGGGGACAACACTTACCACCCGAACTAAAGGCAATTATGGATGATATCGATAAAGCTTATCGTGAAATTAAAGATACGGACCAATTTAAAAATGAGTTAGCTGATTTATTAGATCATTTTGTAGGTCGCCCCAGTCCAATCTATCATGCCAAAAATCTCAGCAATAAATTAGGTGGTGCACAAATCTACCTAAAACGCGAAGATTTAAATCACACAGGCGCACATAAAATTAACCACTGTTTAGGTGAAGCCTTATTAGCCAAACACATGGGTAAAACTAAGGTTTTAGCCGAAACCGGTGCCGGACAACATGGTGTAGCACTCGCGACGGCTTGTTCTTTAGTCGGTATTGATTGTGAAATTCATATGGGGGAAGTTGACGTTAAAAAAGAGCACCCTAATGTTATTCGAATGAAAATTTTAGGTGCTAAGGTTATTACCGTTACTCGCGGCACCAAAACCTTAAAGGATGCAGTTGATAGTGCTTTTGAAGCCTATTTAGCTGATCCTATCAATTCTATTTACGCGATTGGCTCAGTGGTTGGGCCACACCCTTTCCCCATGATGGTCAGAGATTTCCAATCCGTTGTGGGTTATGAAGCTCGCGATCAAATTCAGGATCTAGCTGGCTCTTTACCAGACTACCTTGTTGCTTGTGTTGGTGGTGGAAGTAATGCGATGGGTTTATTTACCGCGTTTCTGGATGACAAAGAGGTCAGAATGGTTGGCGTCGAACCCTCCGGCAAAGGTATAGAAACACCTGATCACGCAGCGACTATGACTTTGGGTAAGCCCGGCGTCATTCATGGCTTTAGCTGCTACCTATTACAAGATGACCAAGGTGAACCTTTACCGGTTTATTCAATTGCCTCTGGTTTAGATTATCCAGGCGTTGGACCACAACATTGTTACTTAAAAGACATTGAACGCGTGGAATATGAAACGGCCACTGACAAAGAATGTTTAGATGCCTTTATGGAATTATCTCGCACCGAAGGGATTATTCCTGCTCTAGAAAGTTCTCATGCCGTTGCTTATGCAATGAGATTGGCTCCAAGCTTATCAGCCGATCAGAAAATTCTAGTCAACCTAAGTGGTCGTGGCGATAAAGATATCGACTTTGTGGCTGAAAAATTAGGTTTTGCCTAAGATTGGTTACTTACGGTTCAAATATATACTATATTTGAACCATCCTTCATCTACCTCATAACATTCTCTTACGTTTTTACAAATCTCATCACGAATTGAATCTAAGCTAAGTTTAAATTTGTCCTAAAACCTTATCCGACAAAAAAATGACGCGTCACCAGCCATTTAAAAACATAAATAAGTCTTTGTTTTACATGAAATTAATAAGCATCTAATTATTGGCACGGTTTAAGCATGTATTTAGATAACTAAAACATATGACAATTTCTTGTTCTTAAGTATTTAAAGAAGTGGTGAAAAAAATGGCACAACCAACTTTATCAGTGATAGACGGCAAAAAAGGGAATTATAATACAGCAATTAACAGCAACGCTGCTGCCAATACTGCACAACAACAATACGTTGTCGATAATCTTCCCAATGACAAACAATCATTATTGGAATTGTCCAATCGTTTGCATAGTTATATTGAAGTGGATAGATTAATGCAAGTATTCGCCGACGAAGTTAAACCTCTTCTAGATCTAGACGATGTGATTTATCACATGCCTGAACAAAAAAGAGAGCCCAATAATCGTGGAAGACATTTTGTTTCTTATCAATTATTGTTTAATAATCAAAGCTTAGGCGAATTATTTTTTATTCGTAAGGTTCGTTTTGAAGAGAGTGAAAACAAGTTTATTGAAAAATTATTAATCAGCTTATTATCACCCTTATACAATGCCTTAAAATACTACGAAGTCGTACAAGCGGCACAAGTTGATCCATTAACCGGTGCTTTAAATCGTTTGGGAATGGACAAAAATTTCGAGCGTGAAATTGAGCTAGCTAAACGTAATAACGACCCGCTTTCACTTTTAGTGTTAGATGTTGATCATTTTAAACAAGTTAACGATAAATTTGGTCATGCTTTCGGCGATCAAGTATTAAAAGATTTATCTCAGCATGTCAAAGAATGTATTCGTAGCACTGATGTTTTTGCCCGCTTCGGCGGTGAAGAATTTATCGTTTTATTAAACAATACAAGTCGTAGCGGCGCTTTATTATTGGCTGAACGGATTAGACAACAAATAGAAAGTACGCCAAGCGAAATGCAAGGAAAAACGGTCAACTATACGGCCAGTGTTGGTGTAACGACTTTGGAAAGCAACGATAATAAAGACAGCTTTTTCAAACGCGCGGATTGCGCCTTATATCAAGCAAAAAATAATGGTCGAAATCGCGTCGTTTTAGGTTAAGCACGTCTCCCCTGTTGGCTAGAAAGTGTGAATGGGTTCACATTTTCTAGCCACAAATCATTTAAAGCTATAAAAACCTGAATAACTTCACATTTTTTTTCTCACTCTTCAGTAAACTAGCTTTAAAAGCACAGCAAACTCGGGACACAGAGACATGAAATACGAATTTATTGAAAAACTAATGCGAACTAAATTTCGGTTGTTTGGCCTTGAGTCAAAAAACCCTCTTGAAATTAAAGAACATTTTAAACAACTGGGCCGCTATACGGGCCAAACTGTCTATATTTGGGAAGCAGGCAAAGGTCTAGCGAGAACGGATGCGACTCATATTACCATTCCAAATACCAACACCGCCGAGAAAGTTCTAAAACATATAATTGCCGGAAAGTATCAAGCCACTTATGTATTGGTTGGCTTTAATGACTATGTCAATGATTATGATATTCAGAACTTGCTTAGCGAAATAGGCAAAGACACCGGAGCTTTTAAATCCGCAGTCATGGTTGATGGCAAGCTAGACTTATCAGCACGTTTATCAAAATACACTTTTGAAACCAAAAAACTAGCTCAGTATACACTTAGTAAAGCGGCATAAAATTGCCACGCTGTTAACGACTCTTACCACACCGTTAACGACTCTTGCCTACTTGCTTGCCTCTGTTCTTTGTTTGTTTATCGCAAAGCGAAAACCGAAGTGTTTTGACTCTTACTAAATCTTATCGCTTTTTCCGCTTTACCCGCGCGGGTAATTTTAATTTTTGTTTACCTCGACGGGTTGGAGCACTATCAGGACCGCGTTGATTTCGTCTTTTGTATGGCCCCTTAGTCGGAGTTTGAGTATTAACCTTACGATATTCTAACCCAACGCTGGAATAAAGCTCAGTTAATTCATCTTCCGTTAGATCATTAAATTTGCCAATTTTTTGACCCCTACGCAGGGAAATATTGCCAAATCGGACGCGTTGTAGACGGCTGACCTGAATACCCTGAGATTCCCACATCCGTCGGACTTCCCGATTGCGCCCTTCTTTTAACACGACATGATACCAACGATTTGCACCTTCGCCACCGGAAAACCAAATTTTTTCAAATTTCGCCATACCATCTTCAAGCATTACTCCCTGACGCAAAATATCTAATTGTTCATCAGATACCTCACCGAGCACTCGTACTGCATATTCACGCTCAATTTCATGGGAAGGATGCATTAGACGATTAACTAATTCGCCGTCATTAGATAGTAAGATTAAACCTGTCGTATTGATATCAAGTCTTCCTACCGATATCCAACGGCCTATTTTCAAACTGGGTAAACGGTCAAAAATGGTATTTTCATGTTCTGGATCGGAGCGCGAACAAATTTCCCCTTCTGGTTTATAATAAGCCAATACCCGTTGACGTAACTCCTCCCAGGCCAAAAATAGCGGTTTATCATCCAATGCCACACGATTACTGGAATCAATACGGTCGCCTAACTTTGCAACTTGACCATCGACCTTGATTCTTCCCGCAGCAATCCAACGTTCAACTTCTCTTCGTGAAGCAAAACCGGTTCTGGCCAGGACTTTTTGTATTTTTTCTGATTCCATATTTTTTCTAAATAAATTTCTAGGGACTATAGGTTCTATTGATTTAATTCAATATTTCCAAAATCCAATTCAGGGTTAATCTCATCAAAATCTTTTATATCTGATAAGGGTGGCAGATCTTCGAGTTTTTGCAATGAAAAATAATCAAGGAACTGACGGGTTGTCGCATACATCGCAGGCTTTCCTGGCACATCTCGATGTCCAATAATACGTATCCACTCTCGATCGACCAGGGTACGGATTATTTGACTGCTAACACTAACACCGCGAATGTCTTCAATTTCTCCACGGGTAATCGGCTGCCGATAAGCAACTAAAGCTAAGGTTTCTAATAAAGCCCGGGAGTATCGCTGAGGTTTTTCATCCCACATTTTACCTACCCAGGGTGCAAATTCTTGTCGTACCTGAAAACGAAACCCCGAACTCACTTGTGCTAACTCTATTCCATGACCTTTATATCGTTCTTGCAATTTATGAATTAAAAAAAGGATTTTATCTTTATTTGGCCGTACTTCATCAGCCTGCAAATCTAAATCAAATAAAGCCTGTATTTTTTCGATTGAAAGCGGTTTATTCGCCGCCATTATAGCGGCTTCGATAATATTGCGGATCTTAGTATCATTCATTTTTATAAGGCTCTGACATGAATTAAACCATAAGATTCATTTTGTACTATTTCCAATAAAGATTGCTTGCTTAATTCTAAAATCGCCAAAAAAGTGACAACCACCCCACCACGCCCTTCTTCAAAATTAAAAAGGCTCGTAAAGCGAGTAAAATTATGTTCTTGTTGTTTATTTTTATTAACGATTTCTAATACTTTGGTCATTCGTTCCCGTACCGATAAAATTTCCCGCTCAATATTATGATGGGTAAATTTATCTGCTCTGGCCATCACTTCCCCCATGGCAAATAATAATTCGGCCAATTCCACATCCGGATTTTTAACCTGAGCCGTATAATCCAATTCGGAACTGGCAACATAAAAATCTCGATTCATACGAGGCAGTTCATCAATATCTTGAGCGGCATTTTTAAAACGCTCGTATTCTTGCAGTCGACGAATTAATTCGGCTCTCGGATCCCCTTCATCGTCTTCTTCGACAACAGTTTGTGGGAGTAACATACGTGACTTAATCTCCCCCAACATAGCAGCCATGACCAAATATTCTGCCGCCAATTCAAATTGAAACTCTTGCATCATTTCAACATATTTGACGTATTGTTCGGTAATCTCGGCAACAGGTATATCCAATATATCAATATTTTGACGTTTGATCAGATAAAGTAATAAGTCCAGTGGCCCCTCGAATGTTTCAAGAAACACTTCCAAGGCTTCAGGCGGAATATACAAGTCTTTGGGCAGCTCCATAACAGGAGCACCCTGTACCACAGCAAGGGGGAGTTCTTGCTGCTCGGGATTACTGACATTTTCATGCTCAGTTTGTGCTGTTGTCATGATTATCTTGTAACGATTATACTATCGATAGCTAATTCCAATTGCCTGACGGACTTCCTTCAACGTATCCTGTGCTAAGTCTGAAGCTTTTTCTTTTCCTTCAGCAATAATATTTTTAACCAAGGTTTTATTTTCAGTAAATTCTTTAGCACGCTCCTGAATAGGTCGTAACTCATTCTTCACTGCATCTATAATTGGTCCCTTACATTCTAAACAGCCAATACCAGCACTTTTACAGCCTTTTATAACCCAATCTTTGGTCTCTTCATCAGAATAGACTTCGTGCATTTGCCATACTGGGCATTTTTCTGGATCGCCTGGATCAGTTAAGCGTACACGGGCCGGATCGGTAGGCATTTTTTTCAGTTTATTTTCAACATCACCCGGAGATTCACGTAATGAAATAGTATTGGCATAAGACTTGGACATTTTTTGTCCGTCCAATCCAGGCATTTTTGAAGCTTTAGTTAATAGTGAATGAGGTTCTGGTAAAATAATTTTACCGCCACCCTCTAGATAACCAAATAATCGTTCCCGATCAATCAAGGTGATATTTTGTTGCTCTTCTAAAAGCGAACGAGCCGTTTCTAAGGCTTCATGATCCCCTTGTTCTTGGAATCGAATCCGCAATTGTTTATATAGCTTACTCTGTTTTTTCCCCATTTTTTTAACTGCGGCTTCGGCTTTTTCTTCAAAGCCCGGTTCTTTACCATAAATATGATTAAAGCGTCGTGCCACTTCACGCGTTAATTCAACATGAGCAACCTGATCTTCTCCCACGGGGACCAAACCTGCACGATAAATTAAAATATCCGCACTTTGCAATAAGGGATAACCCAAAAAGCCATAAGTTGAGAGGTCTTTTTCTTTTAATTTCACTTGCTGATCTTTAAAAGATGGGACTCTCTCTAGCCAACCTAACGGAGTAATCATGGACAATAATAAATGTAACTCAGCATGTTCAGGCACTTGGGATTGAAAAAATATGGACGCTGAACCTGGATTAACTCCAGCGGCTAACCAGTCTATAACCATTTCCCAGGAGTTTTCTTCAATATTGGCAGAATCCGCATAATGAGTGGTTAACGCATGCCAGTCTGCGGCAAAAAATAAACACTCATATTGGTGCTGTAATTCAATCCAATTTTTTAACACACCATGATAATGTCCCAGGTGTAATAAGCCCGTCGGACGCATTCCTGATAGCACACGTTGTTGATGGATAGGAACTGCCAAAGTTTTTCTCCTGAATAATATTATTTCTTACATTGCAACGATTATTGAGTGATAATCGTCAATAGACCATTAATCTCACCAGGATTTAAACCTGACAAGAATGTCGATAATTGTAATACAAAGCTAATTACCGGATTTAATACTTGCCCAAGTACTCCAATAAAAAAGAGTCCAATGATAATAAAAAAACCATATGGTTCAAATTTGGAATAAGTAATTGCCATCCTTGCAGGTAGAAGTCCGGCAACTATCCGAGAACCATCCAAGGGAGGAATCGGTAAAAGATTTAATACAAATAAAATGGTATTAATAAAAATTCCAGCCGAAGCGGTATAGATAACGAACCAAACAGCGGTTGAATCAGTTCCAAGCATAACCGCTAACCTGAGTACTAAGGCCCAAAAAATCCCCATTAATAGATTGCTAAAAGGACCGGCAAACGCAATCGGTATCATGTTTTTTTTAGCATTTTTTAGTTTTCGCCAGTCGATAGGAACCGGTTTAGCCCAACCAAAGACGAACCCAACGGTCAGGACCATAGCAATGGGTATGACGATGGTTCCTAATATGTCAATGTGTTTGATAGGGTTTAAGGTCAATCGACCCAGCATTTTTGCCGTATTATCCCCATAATAGTTTGCCATAAATGCGTGCGCCGCTTCATGCACGGTAATAGCAAACAAAACTGGAATAACCCAAACAGTAAATTGGGCAACAGGCTCAAGAGGCATACCGGTCCTTTAAAAAATTTTTACCAACGAGATCATAGTTTATGACAACTTATGAAAATAAAGGCGGGATTATAACATCTTTAATTATAATTTTGATGTTTGTATTGGGATTTTATATTAATCGAAAAATTTATTTCAATATTGAATTCAAACAACCGATTTTTACTCGAATCATGTTTATCTAAATACTTTTCTTAACCAGACTTTTTTTAGCAACACTTTTTTTAGCAACACTTTTTTTAGCAACATTGTCTCGTAAATAAATCGGCACCACCTGGGAAGCAGGATAAAGTTGATTATTGTTAACCTGATTTAGTGCCAAAAACGCAATATCCTGTGCATGTGGTAAAAGTTCCACCTTTACCTGATTCAAACTTTGTTTTTCCAAAAAAGGCTGCAATACATCATTATAAGCATTCCAACCGCTTCCAACAGCCGACCAATTAGTTGATTGGCTCAAAAAGTCTCCATACTCTTGTTCTAATAATTCAGGAGCAATCACTTTTTCTGAAGCAACTTCTTGCATAAATCCATTATTTAATTGAAAAGCTCCAGCATATACCTCGTTCATCCTAGCATCATTAGCAACGAATAGTTGAGTTTTCTTGGTGAGTCGATATATTCCTTGTGCCAGGGCGGCTAAAGAAGAAATTGGAGCAACTTGGATATCTGCTCCAAAAGCCATGGCTTGAATGACACTTGTCGCAACTCGAACTCCTGTAAAAGCTCCAGGACCACGTCCAAAAGCTAAAGCATCCATATCCGATAATTGCATATTGGCTTTTTCCAATACTTCATCTAACATGGGAATAATCAGTACATTATGCTGTCTAGGCGCATCTTGAAAGACTTCAAAAATTTCAATTTGATTATTTTGACTGGTTAAAACCGCTGCAGAACATGCATTGCTCGAGGTTTCTATGGCTAAGATATTAATGGTTAGTGCCTTGTTCATGATCTGTTAAAAATTTATCCACTTCGTTAAAGCAATGAGTTGATGGCATATTAGGTAAAATATCGCGAAACATTTTACCATAACTTTTAGTATATATACGCCGATCAGCGATGATAAGTACTCCATAATCAGATAAACTTCTAATCAATCTTCCGATCCCTTGTTTAAGACTAATAATTGCTTGTGGTATCTGGTAACTATAAAATGGATGCAGTTGTTGTTGCTTCAGCATTGCTAACTTGGCAGCAGTCACCGGCTCATTCGGTGAGGCAAAAGGAAGTTTTTCAATAATCACACAACTTAAGGCTTGTCCGGGTACGTCGACACCTTGCCAAAAACTATAAGTCCCTAGTAAAACGGAGTTTTTTTCCTTAATAAAACGTTCTAACATTTCTTGTTTTGGCTGCTTCCCCTGCACCAATAAATTAAATTCACAGCCCAATTCATGTTTTAGTAAAATTTCATATGCCTGGTACATGGCTCGATATGAGGTAAAAAGAAAAAATGTTTTGCCCTGTAATCGATGTAATATAGGCAGACTTGTATCAACTAATTTCTCGACAAAGTTTCCATGGGCAGGTTCAGGAAGTTCATTAGGGTGATAAAATAAGGCTTGCTGAGCATAATTAAAAGGACTAGGCAGACTTAAACAAGTGCTATTATCCAAGCCCAATTGCTGAGTAAAAAATTGAAAATATCGACTAAGCTCTGGTTTATCAAATAGCGGTTCTAATAAATTAAAATTATTTAAGGATGATAAGGTTGCCGAAGTATAGATCCAAGCCACTTTTGAAGTTTGGCTATGTTCACTATATTGAGCAGCGATATCGAGCGGTGTGAGATAGATTGTAAAATCAGATCGATAGGTTTCATACCAATGAATGCTATTGTTTACTTGATTGTCAAAAATCTTATTCATCATCGACAATAATTTTTGACTTCGCTGAAAACAATGTTGTATGTTCTTACCAATTAGCTGCATTGTTTCTAGTAAGGAAACCAACCGTGACATCGTTTTTTTTAGTTCCAGAAACTGCTGACCGAGTGCTTGAAGGATAAACTGCCACGATTTATCACCACCAATTTGCAAAAAATAGAAGTTAAGCGCATCCAATTGTTGCCTAAACAGGTCAATATGCTGCTCTAATTGTTCTTTTTCTCCCGCTTCATCAATATTTGCCTGCCAAACATCCTTTAAGAAATTTTTTATTTGCTTGGAAGAAAAGCTTATCGAATAAAAATGACTGGCAATATCGATCATTTGATGTGCTTCATCAACAATGCACGCATCAAAATCAGCTAAAAGTGGATTTTTACCCTCTTGTTTTAAAATCATATCAGACATCAATAAATGATGATTAACGATGACTATGTCAGCAAATAGCGCCTTTTCTCGTGCTTTATAAATATAACAATCGTCAAAATATTCACAATGATGAGCGAGACAATTATCATTTGTTGATGTAAGCAGTTTCCAAGCCATAGAATTTTCTTCAAGCTGAGAAAATTCACCAACTTCGCCCCAATCAGTTTGGCGATGATTACGTTTGATATAATTGATGTGACGGACAATTTCCGTATCCTGCCAATTATCATTATTAGCCTGATCCAATTTCGCTAGACACAGATAATTTGATCGTCCTTTAATCTGACAATAAGCAATAGGTTTATTAAGAATGTTTAAGAGCTTAGGTAAATCACGCTGGAAAAGTTGGTCCTGGAGGTTTTTAGTACCAGTCGAAATGACGATCTGTTTTTGCTCATCATGTGCCATACGAATTGCTGGAATCAAATAGGCATATGTTTTACCTGTGCCAGTACTCGCTTCACATATGAGTGTGGTATTTTCTTTCAAAGAATTGGCAACAGCCAAAGCCATTGTTATTTGAGATTGGCGAGGGGTATAGTAAGAAAAATGCTTTGCCAAAATGCCATTATGAGCAAAAATCTCTTCTATGGAAGCATTTGGTATTGGCATTTATTCAATAAGGATATGTTTAAATAAAAATGATACAAAAAATGAGTTAACTGTTAATGGGGTAAAGCACAAACTGAATTTACTCTAATTGTTAACAAGCACAGCTACCACTCCGCTTTCCAAGCTAAAGTGGCTAATTTTTTAAACCGTGCCACCGTCATAGCACCTCGTTTGGCCCGGTTGCTACTTTTTTCAGCTGTATTTTCTTCTAGCGTGGCCCGATCAATTTCATAAATCTCATACGGCTGATAATCATCATTCAATAAAACTAATACCACACTATCCCATTCTTGAGAAGTTTTAATTTGTCCAATGCGAGGGGAACCTTTACTATCAGAAAACATGGTTCTGCCCTTTATTTGAATTTTATCATTATGAAGATCACCTGCTTCTTCCGTTCCAATCGCTTCATAACTCAAATTTTCGGGAGCTGGAATCAACTTTAAAAGCCGCATAGCGTCGTAAACAGCCAGCTCACCACTCACGCCTGGTAAGGTTTTTCCAGTCGCTTTACGATAATTTGAAGCTAATACCCTTGCTTGTTCCATCAATACATCGACGGAAAATGGGCTGCTGTTTTCTAATTCTTCGGACATAAATGATTTAATATCTAAGCTAGAGTTTAACTTGCCTGTTGAAAAAACACCTTTAGGTTTTATACAACATGATCCCTGTTTTCCTATTTTCCATTTTTTTAAATTAATGTTCTGGAAATTGGAGCATATTTACTCATATTCTACATAAAAACAAACTTTTGTATACTCATAATGACAGTTTTTGAATAAATTTCATTGCTTTTTTTGCTTTTTTTGATTCTCCTAGCTCTAAATGACAAAAATGAATCAATTTCCAATTGTTAAGCTGTAGTTTTTGGACCTTGGCCTGGCTATATTGACTACTTTCGTCATTTGCTTTTAAAGCAAGTTGAATGGCTTTGGCATACATTTTTTGCCGAACTCTTAAAATGGCCAAATTGTGCCATAACCAAGGATTTTTGCGATCGATACGTATGGCTCGCTCAAGTGTACTATTGGCCAAATCAAGATCGCCCTGTTTTAACGCTTGTTTGGATTCCGACATCAAGTGTTGAACAACGGCTAATAAAGAGTTCCTCTTATCACCACCCACGTGTCGATTTTCAGACCATGCCAGACTGCAATCTAAAAATAAAAGGCATATAATAGCAAACCTTAAATAATTCATACCATTAATCCTAAATTGATGGATAGAATAATCCCTAACCAAATTTTGCAGTAATATTAGTCGTGACAAGGAGATATACCCATGAATTTAGCCATTTTTGATTTAGACAATACCTTATTAAATGGTGATAGTGACTACCTATGGGGTATGTTTTTGGTCAAAAAAAATTTGGTGGATCAAGCTTTTTATGAAGAACGTAATCAATATTTTTATGATGAATATAAAGCTGGACGTCTAAATATTAACGAATTCTTAGCGTTTAGTCTAAAGCCACTGGCAGATATTGAACCAGCTAGGCTAGTCGAGCTACATAAAGAATTTATGCAAACAGAGATTATTCCAATTATTACTCCTCAAGCAAAAGCGCTGGTTGAAAAACATCGCCAGGCCGGAGACTACTTGCTGATAATTACAGCGACTAATTTATTTGTTACTGAACCTATCGCCCAATATTTTTCAATGGATCATATCATAGCCACAGAACCCGAGAAAATAAATGGCAAGTACACAGGCAATGTCAAAGGCATACCCAGTTTTCAGGAAGGTAAAGTCACTCGATTCGAAACTTGGTTAAAAGAACAACAATTCAATATCCGGGAAAGCTATTTTTATAGTGATTCTTTTAATGATATCCCTTTGTTAAATCAAGTTAACTACCCAATAGCCGTCGACCCGGACGAAAGATTATTAGCCCATGCAAAGGAAAATCAGTGGGAAGTAATCAGTCTACGATAAATATAATTTAAGATAAACTACCATTCTATATTTATTGGCAACTAGATTATAAAAATCTAGTTGCACTCTTGTTTTACACCTGTGTTTTAAGCCTGAAACTTCTCAAATACCAAAGTAGCATTAGTGCCGCCGAAACCAAAATTATTCGACATTACTGTTTTTAAATTCACATTGTCAACGCGTTCAGTAACAATCGGAGCACCTTGCATTTCTTCGTCTAGATTATGTACATTCGCTGAAGCAGCAATAAAATTATTTTCCATCATCAATAAGGTATAGATGGCTTCTTGTACACCGGCAGCACCAAGTGAATGGCCCGTTAGCGATTTGGTCGAGCTCAATGGTGGAATATTGTCTCCGAAGACTTCTTTAACCGCATTAAGTTCCTTAATGTCGCCAACTGGTGTACTGGTACCATGCATATTAATATAATCAATTCTAGCGTTTTCAGGAATCGCAGCTTGCATACAACGTACCGCTCCTTCCCCGGAAGGAGCGACCATATCAAAACCATCAGAATTGGCACAATAGCCGATAATTTCCGCATATATTTTTGCACCGCGAGCCTTAGCATGTTCAAGTTCTTCAATAACCAACATTCCGCCTCCACCAGCGATCACAAAACCATCGCGATCGGCATCATAAGGTCGCGATGCTAATTCCGGAGTATCATTATATTTGGTTGATAAGGCTCCCATTCCGTCAAATAACATACTAGAGGCCCATTGTTCTTCTTCCCCACCTCCGGCAAAGACTATATCTTGTTTCCCGAGCTGAATTTGCTCCATAGCTGAGCCAATACAATGGGCACTAGTCGCACACGCCGAACTAATGGAATAATTAATGCCTTTGATTTTGAATGGTGTAGCCAAGCAAGCCGATACCGTACTTCCCATGGTACGAGGAACCATATAAGGACCAACACGACGGATCCCCTTGCTCCTTAATATATCCGCCGCTTCAACTTGATTTGCCGACGAAGCACCGCCAGAACCCGCAATTAGACCGGTACGTGGATTTGACACTTGCTCGTCACTTAATCCTGCATCAGCAATTGCTTGTTGCATGGAAATATAGGCATAAGCGGCAGCATCCCCCATAAATCGCTTCACTTTACGATCGATTAATGCAGTAATATCAATTTCAACGTGCCCTGCTACTTGACTGCGAAGTCCCATCTGCTGATATTCTTCGATAAAGCTGATGCCTGATTTCCCTTCACGTAGGGATTGAACAACTGTTTGAGTATCATTTCCCAAACACGATACAACCCCCATCCCAGTAACTACTACACGTCTCATGATTTGAATACCAACACTGTTAAAAACCGTTATTTTATCTTTGTATGACTATTTCGTCACCAAAAAAATTGAAAAATTAATTTTAAAAGGAATAAATATTAAATACCGAGCAGTTCTATATACTAATATTATAAGTATAAATGGTTTAAACCAACGAATTTTTTAAAGCAGATTAACAATAGAAAAGAAATTTGGCATAAAATATGTATATCAATAATACGCGTAAGCTTTTAAACTGAATACTCAAAAAACCTAATGTAAATTCTTTAGCTGTCGATATAGCTAACCAAAGGTTTTATCGCTGAAACAAATAAACGTTGCTACAAAAATCGATGATAAAAATATCACAATATTTTGCCATACAAAGCCAGAAAGGACTGGGAATACTTATTCTCAGCTTCTGTATGGGTTTGGCTACTGCCGAACAAACAGTTAATGTCGAACCAGAAAATAGTGATGTTCGGGTATTGATCGATGTATCCGGTAGTATGAAAAAAAATGATCCTAAAAATTTACGCAGCCCTGCGCTGAGATTACTGGTTGGTTTGTTGCCCAGCGGTACTCAAGCAGGTGTGTGGAATTTTGGCACTCAAGTCAATGAATTAGTAAAAATGGGCTCTAGCGATGCGGCTTGGAAAAAAAATGCCATTTCAGCGTCAAAAAAAATACATTCTAAAGATCTTTTTACAAATATTGGGCAAGCATTAAGTTCAGCCACCACTGATTGGTTAAATCAGGTCGATCCTACCCATAAACGGAATCTAATTCTACTGACCGATGGTATGGTGGATATTTCCAAAGAAGATAAAAAAAATACCATTGAACGCAATAACATTTTAGCCGAGTTATTACCTGAATTAAAAAAATCTGCAGTTCAAATTCATACCATTGCGTTGTCGGAAAATGCAGATAAAGATTTTTTACAAAAGTTGTCGACAGAAACGGATGGTAGTTTCACTCAAACTGAAAATGCTGAACAATTAGAACGAATTTTTTTACATTTATTTGAAAAAGCAACTCAGCCCGATACCATCCCATTAATTGATAATAATTTTAAAGTAGATGATTCAGTCTATGAACTTACCCTATTGGTATTTAAAGATAAAAATGCCCCTAAAAAAGAAACTCAAGTTGTCGAATCAGGTGGTAAAACTTATAGTAAAAGAAATCATCCCAAATACGTTAAATGGCGTTCAGAAAAAAACTACGACTTGATTACTGTGACAAAACCAAAAATTGGAGACTGGTCGATTAATGCTAGCATTGATCCCGACAATCGGGTTATGGTCGTCACTAATTTAAAAATCCAAACCAATCGTCTTCCTAACAATGTGTTTCTTGGTGAAGAATTAAATATGAATTTATTTCTCAGTGAAGAAAAAGAAATGATTACTGATGATGATTTTTTACAACTCGTTTCAATATCCGTCAATCAAGACGAAAAAGATGGGAAAAAATGGTATTTACACGATAATGGGCTGCGGGGCGACGTAGTTGAACATGATGGTATTTTTAATTTAATTCTGAATGAAACCCTAAAGGTTGGGAAAAATCAATTCATAATTCGGGCATCCAGCGATACTTTTGAACGAGAACTAAATAAATCCTTTTTAGTTAGAGATGTGCCACTTTTATTAAGCCATATGGAAATCCAGGAAGGAGAACTGAAAACCAGCAAAAAGTTAATGGTAACACCAAATCTTGAACATGTTAGTTCGCAGAATATAAATATTACTGCTCACATTACAGAAGATTCTGGTAGACCCAGAGAACTAGAACTCAAAAACAACAACCCTAGGCAGTTAGAATGGTCTCTGGACGTATCAGATTTTGATCATACCAAAGATTACTATGTCACTTTTAGCTTTATTGGGCAGTCCAGAGAAGGACGTCCTATAAAATATCGTTCAAAAAAAATTAGTATTAATTTAAATCAAATAGAAGAAGCAACACAACAAACTGATAGTTTGGATGATATTAACGTTAAAGTCCTAGTTGACGACGAACCAGAATTAGAAGAGCCATTTGAGCCTATTGAATTAACACCTGAGGTGTCTGAATTAGGAGCTCAAGAAGGAGAAACAGACTGGACAATGGGAATTATTATTGCCGCTGTAGTGAATATCATCTTGGGTCTTTTGGCCTGGTTATTCTACCGTCGTTGGAAACAACGTCAAGATACTGACTTAATCGATTTAACAGGAGAAATGGAATAATGGAGTCTTTGATCCCAAAACTCTTTATTCTTACAGCTGAAGCATCAGTGGTTTTGCTGTTTATTGTAATTATCATTCTTTTTTTTCAAAGGAAAAATAAAAAGAAAGATTTACATGCGGTGCGCCAGCTAGTATTTGATATAAAAGAAAACCAGGACTTCAGGGTAAAAGGTTTATCAGCGCAACTTAAAAAAAGTCATTTTTCTGGTGATATTAATGAAAAGTCGAAACAATTACATTCCCATGAAAAAAAATTTTTACAAGAATCTTTAAATATTTATTTAAATAGAGATATATATCGATTAGATAATATACCCAGTGCTTTACACGAACTAACCGATGAGTTTTTAAAGTTATTGAGTGAAACAGACACTTCTGAACCTGTGGCCGATATGGCCCCAATTGCCAAAAATGATGATAAAATCATCGAAGAAGCAAAACAAATTAAAGAGTCAAACTTAAAAGAAGTCAATGAATTAAGGTTAAAAAATACCGAATTAAACGAACATCTTTTTGAAGCATTAGAAACCATTACGGGATTGGTAACAGAACATAGCAAAGCTCATGGAGGCAATGATAAACCCTCTGCTCAACAAATTTTAGATGCCATTATTTATTTACGAGATCAACGTAAAGGGTCTTCTGGAAGTGAATCTCCAGCAGCCCTACAACCTGCTTTAGCCAGCGCCCCTATCTCAAAACGCAAAGAAAATCCACCTGAAGAAGTTGAGGAAACTGGTGGCGATGAAACAATTTTTGCAGAAAGTACACCTGATTTGGGAATTAGCGATATTTTAAATACCGATTTAGAATCTGATCTAAATGATGAAGAAGATGGCGATGATCCGTGGGCCGACGCACTTGCAGAACAAGCGCTAGGAGAGGAAGACAATAAAAATACTGCTGGTGAAGATGATTGGGCTGCAGCTTTAGCGGAACAAACAACCAGTACAGAAACTGAAACCAATTCAGGTGATGAAGATCCGTGGGCCGCAGCATTGGAAGAACAATCTAGCGCTGAATCAGCAACAGAAGATACCAGTTCAACTGAAGAAGAAGATCCTTGGGCCGATGCCCTAGCCGAACAATCCGCTGCTGATTCAGCAACGGAAGAGACTGCTTCAACCGAGGAAGAAGATCCTTGGGCCGATGCCCTAGCCGAACAATCCGCTGCTGATTCAGCAACGGAAGAGACTACTTCAACTGAGGAAGAAGATCCTTGGGCCGATGCCTTAGCTGAACAATCCGCGGCTGATTCAGCACCCAAGGAAACGGCTCCTGCCGAAGAAGAGGATCCATGGGCCGATGCCTTAGCTGAACAATCCGCGGCTGATTCAGCACCCAAGGAAGCGGTTCCTGCCGAAGAAGAGGATCCATGGGCCGATGCCTTAGCTGAACAATCCGCTGCTGATTCAGCACCCAAGGAAACGGCTCCTGCCGAAGAAGAGGATCCATGGGCCGATGCCTTAGCTGAACAATCCGCTGCTGAATCAGCCTCCAAGGAAACGACTCCTGCCGAAGAAGAGGATCCATGGGCCGATGCCTTAGCTGAACAATCCGCTGCTGATTCGGCTTCCGAGGAAACAGCCTCCACTGAGGAAGACGATCCGTGGGCGGCGGCCTTAGCCGAACAATCCGCGGCTGAATCATCAGACGAAGATACGGCCTCTACAGAAGAAGATCCTTGGGCCGCCGCCCTAGCGGAACAATCCGCTGCTGAAAATATTGATGATGAAGGTGAAACCGTGTCAAACGAAGGAGAAGAAGAGGATCCTTGGGCTGCGGCTTTAGCCGAACAAAAAGAATCAGAAGAAAAGAATAAAAAATAATATTCTGAATCCTTATCAATAAATTCTTATTTCATCGAGCAAATGAGGGTATAAATAAAAAAGGGCGACAAAATCGCCCTTTTGTTTGCTAGTCAGTTTTTATTATCCATTTGAATAAGGCGTAAAACGGTTATTTTTTAAATCAATAATATAACTATGATTTACCGGTACGTTTTCTATTTTTTGAGATTTACCATTTGGCCAAGTTATAGTCACCGTTCCATGAGTGGCTTTTCCAACCCCAAAATGCTGCATTTTGGGATGTACGGATAAATAACCCGTACTACCATGTACTTCACGCCAAACCTGGTGTCCTTGAGCCGTGGTAACCACAATCTTAGTACCAATAGCATCCCGGTTTACACCTTGTTCAGGATCCCCTAAAGGTCTCACTTTTATCCAGTTATTTTTAATTCGATTTGCATTATTTTGATAAACGTAAGCTTTGCCGTGATAATTATTTAAGGCTATATCTAAATCACCATCATTATCAAAATCAAAATATGCAGCACTTCTAGAATTACCGAGCAGGTCTAAACCACTTTGAGCAGAAATATTTTTTAACTTTCCACCATGATTCAAGAAAAATACATTGGTTTCTTTACTAGAAACCGGAATATGAATATTTTCCATTTTATTGTTTTTAGGATCAGAATAATAAGGATTTTTGCTGCTATATAAATTAAATTCGTTCATACCATTTAAGACATAAAGATCATCATCTCCATCCATATCTGCATCAAAAAAGTCTGCATCCCAAGACCAACCTGTTGATGAATATCCTCGACCAACTACATCGCTATGTTGAAATTGCAATTGACCTTTTTGTCCAATAGTCGATAAAAATAAATCATTAGCCTCTACTACTCGCATATTCGAAAGCTTGTCAGCATTAAACTCCATGGTAGTTTCTTCTGTAGGTAAAACATACTTTTGATCTTTATTCATGGTCACAATATTCGATATATATATATCTGGAACCAAATCTCGATTTAAATCCGAAACGGCAATATTCATGGTATAAGATGGTTTATCCGTCCGTAACTGATCAGCTCGATTAATAAAAGTACCGTCTTTTTGGTTAATATAATAAACATTAACACCAAAATCATTACCAACAATCAAATCCTGCCAACCATCTAAATTTAAATCACTATGAGTCAAAGCTTGTCCCCAGCCGGTATCTCCTACTCCAGCGCTCTGGGTTACATCTTTAAATTGAAAATTTCCCATATTTTTAAATAATTTATTAGCGATTCCATTATTATTTCGACGTTTTAAGGTGGGTAAAACTCCTTTTAAATAATCTCCAAAATAACTGACATAAATATCTAAGAGACCATCATTATCATAGTCAAATACGGTTGCCGGCCCAGCTACGCTATTTTTACCGCCTAAATTAGATACATTGGTCATATCTTGAAATTTACCGGTACCCAGGTTTTTATACACTCGATGACTATCATCTACATAGGTAATAATAATATCCTGCCAACCATCATTATCTATATCCGCAATTAAAGGCTGTCTTGGTTCGCCGGGTTGATTATCTTCACTACGCTTCCAATTTAGCCCAGTACCCTGAGTAATATCAAGAAATTGACTTTTCCCATTATTTAAATAAAGTTTATTTCCTAGACCACTCAGGATCAATAAGTCAATGGCACCATCATTATTAATATCCTCTGCCGCAATACCTGACCCACCAAATGCAGGAGGAATCGTTATGGTTCCTGTTTCACTATCCTTACGCAAATAGCTTCTTAATAAGCGATTAAGCCAATCAGACGAGCGGTGCATTGAGTTTATGCCTGTGGCTTTTGTCACATCGGTAAAATAATTTTTTGTATTTGCTTCCAAATCACTAGAAGCCAATGTTTGTTCTTTTTCATTATTCGCCTCACTGCTATTATTACTATCAACCCAGGCCTTAATATTTTCTGAGGCTTTAGTGATATGTTCGGCCAATAATTTTTCTTGATTTAGACTTTTACCATGGTTTCCGGCTACTCGCAGTAGTAATACAGCATATTGAGCGATATTTTCACTTAATAATTCTGCCGCAAAGGGATCACTATCCATTAAGTCTTGATCTTTTAGATCTTCTAAAGCAAATTCAATATAACGCCAGTGCAAACCACTATCTCGGAATGAATCCATATCATAGGCTTCGATGACCACCTGCTCATCTACCGCTAAATTAGGAAAAAATATAGCATCCTCATATTCATTGATAATATGCGGCATATGTTGTTGTGCAAAATGGGCTACATCTTCTTCACGAATTAATTTATGCTGCGCTTTTTGAGCGGTTTGCATAGAACCTAAATAAAGTTCAGTGGCAAATTGCGTTAAGGTAGTAATAAAGCTATCTTTTAATGCTTTAGCTTTTTCTTCACCTTTTGGCCAAGTTAAACGGGCAAAGTATACTTGTAAATTTCTAACAAATATTTGATTACTTATATTATTATAGTTTTTATATGAGGCTACTTTCTGTTGAATAATTTGTTTGAGCAAATCAGCTGATTTTGAGCTAATTTGTTTTTTATCCGCTTGATCCTCGACCTGTTTCACACCAACAAATCCTGAACTGACCAGCTTAATATCTTCTTCTTCCAGAGTATAGCGATTTTCCATTCGGGCCTTATAATCGGCTTTTTGCAGAATTGCTAAGGTAACCAGATCCATTTTTTGTTTAAACGTATTAATTGCCTCTGCACTTAAAGGCGTTAATACCAAACTGCTGAGTTTATTTTCCTGTTGCACCGCTAAAATGGCTCTTAAAGAATAAGCGACACTCCCATATTGCCGAAAATCTGTTGCTTGTATGACAATATTTTCTTCAGGCTTAGAAGAAAATCTAAGCTTCCAATCGCCCGAGATATGAGGAATTATTTCCACATACTCTTGAAAGGCTTGATCAATTAATTTTGGGTCAATTTCTACGGCATCATTTGCTTTATTTTTATCAGCCCACTGCCAAATGGACAAAGCCAATTTTTTTTGCCAGTTATTTTTATAAAAACGAGCTTCGTCACTTAAAGGTGTGCCATACATAAAATCTTCAAGACGCGAGGCCGTGGCATAGCACTTGGGATCAGATTTACCCTCTAAGACTTGAATTTCATTTAAAATATTAAAAATATTATTGTTTTTAATGTCAGAGACAGGATTAGCTAAAGCCAAACCACAATAAATAATGCTGGCAAGAGGTCCAATGGTCAGGGTTTTATTCATTATTCTTTATACTCCATTTTTGAATAATCAAAAATATTTTATGAATTATTAGTTTTATGCTTGGGATTTTATCACAGACAAGAGCAATGTCATTTGCTATTTCATAAATTATCAATTTGCGTATAACTTTCATTGTGCTCAAGTTGGTGTAAACCATCAAAGTAGACGATTCATTTCTGACTGGAATAGACGAACCGACAAAAAATATTTAGTATGAAAAATTAGTAATATTTATTCAATAAGCTACCTTATAAATCTGATATTGCCCAAGCTTTTTGACAAGCAAATATTTACTTCTAAACAGTAAAGGGCTTAAACCATTTTTCTTTAAAATTTGATTATCTATGATGACATAATCAATCTCGTATTTTTTTAACAAGTTTTTATCGGCACGTTTAAAAATATTTTTTGTATCGATTTGTATCTGTTTATAATTATAGCCATGCGACCACAGCCAACCATCATAGGTCATAACCGCTTGCCTTCCGGTTAAATTAAATAACCAGTGATTGTGTTTATTACTAACCAGCCAAGTTGAGTTTTTAGCGGTGTTTTTTTTAACCCAAGATGCTAATTCCAGTTCGGTTTTACCATACATTTCATAGCGATGAAGGTCCAAACGAACATTTCGATAGACGTCGACTAACCCAGAAAAAATTAATAACCAGCTCAAAACAATCACCAAAGTGAGAGTTAACCCATTTTTTTTCTGCAGTATCAAATCATACAGCAACCAAGCACTTAAACCGGAAAATATTACAGCACTCCAGGCCAATAATTTGGTATTGTCCCAAATCCAGGGTTGTAAAATAACCAAATTGATTAAAGCAAAAATAACAAATCCCGGTAAATACAAACCAATTTGATAAACATTTAATTTGTTTTTGAAACAACTATATGCCAAATACAGATATGCGAATAAAGCTAATAGTGGCACCAATGTCCAGTTTTTAAACCAGAATAATAACCAATCCATTTTCATTTCTTTGGCATACCAACCGGGATACCATTTTATAAAACCGGAATCAATATGATTGAAATAATAGTGATAGAGTAGAGGAAGCGAAATTATACTAGTGATTAATGCTAATAGAGCCCAATGTTTTAATCGATATATTCGTCGCTTTTTATCACAGTAAAGAAGATCGCTAACCGCCCAAATCGATAAAAAAATAAAAGCAGCCAAGAAAGAGTGCATATGGACAATCGGCATCAACCCCAAAAGTAAAGCACTCCAAAAATAGTTTTTTAAAATCTTCGAACGCCCTTCCTGGCTACTTAGCTTAAAAGCTTGAAGCACAATGGCCAAAGCAATAAGGGTCAAACTAAATCCCATGGTAAAAGAACGCTGTGGCAAAATTATACTATTAATTATTGAGATATATTTAATGTGTTCTGCGGCCAGATGAGTATATTCTTTGCTCGGATTCAATAAAAGTTGCCAACTATTATCGGCCGCTAATATATCCTGAATAAAATAAAAAAAACCAACGCCCCCGTTAAAGAAAAATAAAAAAGCACCCCAGACAGCAATGCATTTATTTTTAAAAAGGGAATTTAAAAAATAATACAAAGCAAATACTAAAACCAAACTAAATAGATAACTCGGTAGAACAAATGCAGGTACCATGGACATACCGGCCTTAAGCAATAAAGCTGATATCATATTAATCAAAAAAGGATAGGAAAATTCATTACCTATCAGCAATGGGCTTTGTTCTAAAAATAGCTCTCGATAGGCCATGGCGTGTCCCATGGTAAAATGTAAGGCCCAATCGGCCCATATATTGGCCTGCCCAACCGTTAGTCCCCCATGTTGGTTAAATTCAAAAACAAACAACCAAAAGTAGGAAAAATAGGTAAACCAAAACAAGAAATAAAAAATAACCCAAGGTGATTCTATCCCAGCAATGGGATTAATACGTTTTTTAATGTTGTCCATTAGCGCCATAAAGGAAAAACGGAAAAGATAAAATCACTTATTGGAATACTCTTTGATAAGCCATAAGAAAGAGGTGCTAATAGGACAAAGCTAAGCAATACGGCAAATAAAGAAACATAGACACTGATTCGTTGTTGTAAAAAACTACCAAGCCGAAACCAAGCAATCTTATCTAACCACAAGACAACAAACAGAATTGAAAAGATTAAAGGGGTAAAATAATGATATAAAAATAATGGTCGAGAAACCAATACTAGCGGTAAAAAAGCAACACAATATCCGAATAAAGGAAACCATAAATTAGGTTGCTCCTGCTCCTCTTCTATTGGTATGGATTTTTGATATTTTTTTTGTTTTTCTTTCTTGGACTGTTTTTTTTCTTTAGACTCTCTTGTTTCCGTTCCTAAAATCGTTAAATTAGAGACCCGCATTAATAACATGGTTAGTATTGCCGTCAATAACATTAAAAAGCTGGTCCACCAGACTAGGGGATTACCAATCAAATAAATTTTTTTCCCAAGACCATTCCAATAATAAATTGGATTATGCATAAAAGGCCATCCCCACCACATACTCGCATCATGATGAGGCGTGGTCAAATTTGCATTTGCCTTAAACATGGTTATATGTATTTTCTGTAATTTATCAAAAAAGTTACCTTCTAAAATTCCCCATATATCCCCCGGTCCCGGTTGATTTAAGTGGCTAAAATGGATAAACCAGCCAATTAAATAAATCCCAATAAAAGCTCCTATAAAAACACAGGCGGCGATACCCCATTCCTTAATCAGAGAAAATCTTTTATTTTTAATGATATCACCAACAGCAAATAAAAATGGTAAAGCCAAAGCTACCAACCCTGTAAATTTAGTACCGACCGCAATCGCTGCAAGGGCTCCAGCGACCATAAAACCTAACATCCGATTAGTTAAATTATTTATATTCGAAGCCCAAATCACTAACGATATGGATGAAAATATAGCCAGTAATAAAATGCTATCTAAAAATAAAAACCGGCTTTGAGTCAACAATGCCGTATCAAATAAAATTAATAATGAGGCAAAAAAAGCTGCCGCTTGAGAGGCATGTAACTGAATCATCAAAATAAAAATTATAGGAACGAAAAGAGTCCCCGCAATCGTTGGTAAAAGACGCAAACTCCAATTGTCCTGTTTAGGAAATGGATTGGAAATTTTGCTAAAATTTTGTTCTCCCTGGTATCCAAATAATCGAGCAGTATAGGCAATTAAAATTTTTGCATGTGGAGGATGTATGTCAAAAATTCGTTGCGAAGTACAACAATAAGAGGAAACATATTTACCAAAATGGACTTCGTCAAAAACAACTTGCTCAGGTTCACCAAAGGCATAAAAGTGAGTAACTACACTGAGTAAAAGCAAAACGATTAAATAAAAGGCGTTACTGTCTGTTTTTATTTTCATAAGCCTTTATAATAATGCAATTTCAATGGTTACGAAACCACCTCGTAAAATAATAATATTTGACAAAGGTCTTTATATGGAACATAGCTCTAATACGGTTTGGCATCACGCTACAGTAACCCGTCAACGTCGAGAAGAACAAAATCAACATAAATCAATTATTTTGTGGTTTACGGGTTTATCTGGTTCTGGTAAATCGACCCTAGCTCATGCAGTTGAAGAATATTTACATCAAAACAATTGCCGAACCTTTGTTTTGGATGGAGACAATATTCGTCATGGACTCTGCGGTGATCTCGGATTTTCAGATGAAGATAGAAGAGAAAATATTCGTCGGATTGGTGAAATATCTAAACTCATGTTAGAAGCGGGTGTTATTACTATGACTGCCTTTATATCGCCATTTGCCAGTGAACGGAGAATTGCTCGTAAACTAGTTCCGCATGGCGAGTTTTTAGAAGTTTTCTGTGATAGCCCTATCGAAATTTGTGAAAAACGCGATGTAAAAGGTTTATATAAAAAGGCCAGAGCAGGAAAAATCAAAGACTTTACGGGTATTTCTTCTCCTTATGAAACACCCAAAAATCCCGAATTAACCGTTGATACCGGAGCAGATAGTTTGGAAATTTGTGTTGGACAAGTGATAGGTCTGTTAAAAAGCAGAGGCATACTTTAGGTTTAAGTGTACCAGACCTTTATTCTGGTCAAAACCACAGGCACTCTATTCAAAGTATTTTTTTACTAAATGTACCCAATAACTGGCACCGACACCTAAAATATTATCATTAAAATCATATAAAGAGTTGTGTAAGGCGGCACTATCACCATTACCGATCCAGACATAACTCCCAGGACATTGATTGAGCATAAAAGAAAAGTCTTCTGACCCCATACTGGGATCTTTATCAAGTAAAACCTGTCCTTCCCCCAACAGATCGATGGCTGTCTGACGGGCTAATTCAGTTTCTTTTTTATGGTTGATTGTTGCGGGGTATTTTCGTTGATAACGTAATTCTCCCTTTACATCGTTAGCCATACAGATTCCATCAATTATACGCTGCAAAGATTTTTCAGTACGCTCCTGAATATCGGCTGAAAAACTTCTAACCGTTCCTTTTAAATGCACCGATTGAGGAATGATATTATAGTTTTCACCAGCCTGTACTTGAGTTATTGATATAACAACTGAATGCAATGGATCAGTTTCACGACTGGTGATGCTCTGAATTGCAGTAATCAATTGAGCGGCAACCACAATAGGGTCTTTGCTCAAGTGTGGCTTTGCCGCATGTCCCCCTTTGCCATGAACAACAATATCAAAAATATCAAAGGCTGCCATCACAGGACCAGATTTAATCGCCATCGTTCCCGCAGTTAGCCCCGGCCAATTGTGCATTGCAAATATGGCATCCATAGGATATTTCTCAAACAATCCTTCTTGGACCATTTTTTCCCCTCCCCCTTCGACCTCTTCTGCGGGTTGGAAAATAAAATAAACCGTACCATTAAAGTGTTTGTTCTGCGATAAATATTGAATCGCTCCCAATAACATACAGGTATGACCATCATGCCCACAAGCATGCATAATTCCATGATTAACCGAACAATAGCTTAGACCAGTCTGTTCAGCTATAGGCAAAGCATCAATATCTGCTCTTATTCCAATAGATTTGTTACTATCACCATTTGATATTGAAGCGATAATACCGGTACCTGCTAAGCGTGGATGAATGGTAACATCCAGGTCGCAGAGTATAGATTCAATATAATCTGCGGTCTGATTTTCTTCATAGGCAATTTCCGGATTAGCATGGATATCCTGCCGCCACTTTTTTAATAGCCGAAGATTATCGCTAATTTCTGGATAAATACTCATCGTCAATTTGGTACCTTAAGGACGCATATGAGGGAACAATAAGACATCTCGAATTGACGGAGAATCGGTGAATAACATAACCAAACGATCGATACCAATCCCTTCTCCAGCGGTAGGTGGCAAACCGAATTCCAAGGCATTAATATAGTCTTCATCATAGTGCATGGCTTCATCATCCCCAGCATCTTTCTCTTCGACCTGCTGTTTAAATCTTTCGGCCTGATCTTCTGCATCATTTAACTCGGAAAAACCATTAGCAATTTCTCTTCCACCCACAAAAAACTCGAAGCGATCAGTAACAAAAGGATCATCGTCATTTCGCCTGGCAAGTGGTGAAACTTCGGTCGGATACGCAGTGATAAACGTCGGGTTAATCAATTTGGTTTCGACTGTTTTTTCAAAAATTTCAATTTGAACTTTGCCTAATCCATAGCTATTTTTTAACGGGATATCCAATGCTTCAGCTACTTTTCGAGCCGAATCAATATCATCTAATTGTGCTTCACTCAAATCTGGATTGAAGTGCAAAATGGACTCTTTAACAGTCATTCTGGTGAATGGCTTTCCAAAATCTAAGCTTAGCCCTTGGTATTCAACTTCCGTGCGTCCCAAGACTTCTTGACTCACTCCACGTAACATTTCTTCAGTAATATCCATTAAATCATGATAATCAGCATAGGCCTGATAAAATTCCAACATGGTAAATTCTGGATTATGACGAGTCGATAGCCCCTCATTTCTAAAATTACGATTAATTTCAAATACCCGTTCAAAACCACCCACCACCAATCTTTTTAAATACAATTCCGGTGCAATACGCAGAAATAATTCCATATCCAGTGCATTGTGAAACGTGCTAAAAGGTCTAGCCGTTGCACCACCTGGAATAGTTTGCATCATGGGAGTTTCCACTTCCATAAAGTCTTTAACACTTAAAAACTGGCGAATATATTGGACAATTTTTGAGCGAATGTGGAAGGTATTACGAGTCTCATCATTCATAATAAGATCGATATAACGTTGACGATATTTGGTTTCTTGATCCGCCAAGCCTTTAAATTTTTCGGGTAATGGACGTAAAGATTTCGTCAGTAACACAATTTTACTGACCCGAATTGACAGTTCGTTTTTATTAGTTTTAAACAATTCGCCTTCAGCACCAATAATGTCACCTAAATCCCAACGTTTGAATTCTTCATTATAAAAACCTTCTGGCAAACTATCTCTTTGGACATAAAGTTGAATAGAACCAGACATATCTTTAAGTTGAACAAAGCTTGCCTTGCCCATAACCCGTTGTAACATCATCCGGCCCGCGACCTTAACCGAGATTTTTTGTGGATCAATTTCTTCTTTGCTTAAAGCATCGTATTTATCGTGTAAATCTTTAGCAACACAATCACGACGAAAATCATTAGGAAAAGCATTACCTTTTTCCCTTAATGATGCCAGCTTTTCTCGACGTAGGGTGATTAGCTTGTTCTCATCAATTGCTTCGATTTCTGTATTACTTTGGTCCATAATTTATCTCATTTTTAATCGCGATTTCTACGATATATACTTTTAAATATTTTTCTAAAACAGGTTTTCGACAACCAGAGAACATGTTTTAAGAGCCTTGCAGCTTGAGGCTAGCCTCAATAAACTGATTTAAATCCCCATCCAGTACAGCCTGAGTATTGCTGCTTTCTACACCAGTTCTTAAATCTTTAATACGTGATTGATCCAACACATAGGAGCGGATTTGACTCCCCCAGCCAATATCTGATTTAGTGTCTTCCAAAGCCTGTTTTTCTTCATTTCTTTGCAATGTCTCTAATTCGTATAACTTGGCTTTTAATAATTTCATCGCCTGAGCTTTATTTTTATGCTGAGAACGATCATTCTGACATTGCACTACCGTATTAGTTGGTAAATGGGTAATCCGCACTGCTGAATCGGTTTTGTTAATATGCTGTCCTCCTGCCCCACTGGCTCGATAGGTATCAATTCGTAAATCGGCTGGATTGATATCAATTTCTATCTCGTCGCTGATTTCTGGATAAGCAAATACAGACGCGAAAGAGGTATGTCGACGAGCACCAGAATCAAAAGGAGATTTCCTGACCAAACGATGAACTCCTGTTTCGGTGCGTAACCGGCCATAGGCATATTCACCTTCAAACTTAATCGTAGCACTCTTTATTCCAGCCACTTCGCCGTCAGAGACTTCAATAAGCTCCGTTTTAAAGCCTTGTTTTTCACCCCAGCGTAAATACATACGCAATATCATATTGGCCCAATCTTGTGCTTCTGTTCCGCCCGATCCGGATTGAATATCAATAAAACCATTATTCTCGTCCAATTCACCGGAAAACATCCGACGAAATTCCAAGTCCTCAATGATTTTAGTGAGATTATTTAAATCGTTGACAATTTCTTCTACGGTTTCCTGGTCTTGTTCTTCCAGGGCCATATCCAATAATTCTTGGGATTCTTGTAACGATGTGTCCAAATCTTCTAGGGCTAAAACCACTTTTTCCAGACTGACTTTTTTTTGTCCTAATGCCTGGGCTCGTTCCGGTTGATTCCAAACTCCGGGATCTTCTAATTCAAGATTAACTTCTTCGAGTTCTTCTTTACGAGTATCAAAGTCAAAGATACCCCCTAAGGACCTCTGAGCGTTTTTGTAAATCAGCTATCGTATTAAAAATTGCACCCGTCTCAATCATTTTTAGTTTACTCTATCGGCGAAGAAAACTGTCTATTTTACACTATCCTTATAGCAGAGCTAAATACCCTGACCAGATTATTTTAAATAATTTTAATTCTTATTTTTTTGATTGAGCCCCTATTCCCACTGACAAACATTAGGTAATATATAAGTGCCTAAATAATTACATAAAATATGGATATATACTATGAACGTAAGTAGCGGTTCAACATCCAATCAGCCAGATTTGGATTGGAGTCAACTCAAGGAAACGATTCTAATGTTAAACCTTGCGGTAGCACAAATTGATCAATCCATGCACGACGGTAACCAATCGGTTGATACTTTAGCTTCATCTTTCACTGAATTAGCCACCATCATGGCTGGTTTGAGCAAAGAACTTGAAGAAATGCCAGATAGCGATTTAAAACAAAGGATGAGTTCTTCCACCTCTCAAGCTTCTTCCAATGTCCATTCAGCCATAATGGCCTTTCAATTTTATGACAAATTAAGCCAACGCTTAAATCATGTCTCCAATGATCTAGCGGCCTTAACCGATCTTATATCAAATCCCGCAACCTTATATGCCCCCCCTGCTTGGAAAGCACTACAGGATAAAATTCGGGAAAAATATACCATGGAAGAAGAACGCACAATGTTTGATCAAGTGCTTTCAGGAGTCAGTATAGAACAGGCTTTGGAAGAATATAAAACAGCATTAAACAGCAATAATAACGCTGATGATGATATTGAGTTATTTTGATTGTTATGACAGAAAATAAACTCAGTAACATTCATCTAAATTGCTCGCAAAAAGTACTAACACATTATGCCAAAGCTTATGGCATGGAAGACGGTTTAGCGATAAAACTAGCCACCGGATTAGGCGGCGGGATGGGTCGAATGGCCGGCACTTGTGGCGCTGTCTCAGGGGCTTATCTAGTCTTGGGCCTAGAATATGGACCAGAACATACAGAAACTAGCAGTACAATTAATTTAGAGGCTAAAAACTTAACCTATTCTAAAGTCCGTGAATTTCACCAACGTTTTAATAACCTACATGGAAGCTGTACTTGTAGCGAACTTCTGGGTTGTGATATTAGCACCAATACTGGTTATGAACTTGCTAAAAACCAAGATCTCATGGGGAAAAAATGCCCAAATTTTATCAATGATGCAATTAATATTGTCGAAAAAATAATAAACGATGATAAAATACCCGCTTCGTTAAACAGTCACCCAAATACTACAAGCAATAATGGAAGATAAAGGCAGTTTTCAATTAAAAGGCAAGTTATTCACCCTAACCGTTTTACAATTATTTCATGAGGATTTGGACTGTTTAGAACAAGAACTAAAAGAACATGTAGCAATGGCCCCAGGATTTTTTAATCATACTCCCATTGTTATCGATTTACATGACATGGACAGTTTAAATCCTGAGTTTAATTTTAAACGTTTAAAAGAGATTATTTGTTCATCTTCCATGATCCCTGTGGGCGTTAAAGGTGCAGATAAAAGCTTAAAAATAAAAATTGAAACGGCTGGGCTGGCAGTTTTAGCCGAAACCAGTTCAGGCAATAGTAATAAAGCTCAGGAAGAAGAAAGGCAAAACAAAACGATTGCTGAAAAAGCCGAGCCACAAATTGAAAAAGTCATTGAAAAAGTTATCGAGACAAAAACGGTAGAAGTAGCCCAACAAAGTATGGTGGTCAAACAAGCCATTCGCTCTGGTCGACAAATTTATGCACCTAATGGCGATTTGATAATTATTGGTTCGGTCAGTGCGGGCGCCGAAATTCTCGCAGACGGCAATATTCACATATACGGGACATTGCGTGGCAGGGCTTTAGCAGGTATCAAAGGAAATACCGATGCGACTATTTTTTGTTATAACCTTCAAGCAGAATTAGTCTCCATTGCTGGTATCTATAAACTCAGTGATGATATGCCAGGCGAATATATTGGTCAATTTAGCCAAGTTTCCTTGGTCGATGAAAAACTTCAATTTCAGCATTTAAATTAAATTTAGGACAGATAGAACAACCATGGCAAAAATTATTGTAGTAACCTCAGGTAAAGGTGGCGTTGGAAAAACAACAACCAGTGCGGCGTTTGGTACCGGATTAGCCCTTAAAGGTTTTAAAACTGTGGTCATTGACTTTGATATTGGCCTTCGAAACCTAGATTTAATCATGGGCTGTGAAAGGCGTGTGGTTTTTGATTTCATTAATGTGATAAATGGTGAAGCCACACTTAATCAAGCCTTAATCCGAGACAAAAGAACTGAAAATCTCTATATATTACCAGCCTCTCAAACTAGAGATAAAGACGCATTAACTGAAGAAGGTGTGGAAAAAATAATCAGTGAACTTTCCGAAACTTTTGACTATATTATATGTGACTCCCCTGCTGGAATAGAATCTGGTGCATTGCGAGCCTTATATCACGCCGATGAAGCTTTAATTGTTACAAACCCTGAAGTCTCCTCAGTAAGAGATTCGGATCGCATATTGGGCATATTAGACAGTAAAACCAAACGCATTATTGAAAATCTAGAACCTGTGAAAACCCATTTAATTATTACTCGTTATTCTCCTTCTCGTGTAGAAGATGGTGAAATGTTAAGCAAAGATGATGTGATCGAAATATTATCCATTCCTTTACTCGGTGTAGTTCCAGAATCAGAATCTGTATTACAGGCATCCAACACAGGACAACCCGTCATACTCGATAATGAAAGTGCAGCAGGACAAGCCTATTCTGATATGGTCGGACGATTTTTAGGTGAAGAAATTGAGCATCGTTTTCTGGAAACAGAAAAGAAAGGTTTTTTCTCTAAAATATTCGGGGGGAAATGATGGGAATTCTCGATTATTTTGTAAAACCGAAAAAAGAAAAACAAACAGCGAATAAAGCCAAAGAACGCTTACAAATTATTGTCGCACATGAACGAGCACATCGCCCGAGTGCCGACTTTTTACCCAAGTTGAAAAAAGAATTGTTAACTGTTATTTCTAAATATGTAGATATTAACGAAGAACAGGTTCAGGTGCATTTAGATACTAATGATAAGCATTGTCCGGTACTGGAACTTAATGTTTCCTTATCTGATAATAAAAATCAGTAACAATGATTATGATTTAGTCATTTTAATCAATCGTATTATAGAGTCAGTTTTAAAGTTATGTCTGCTAGTAAAAACTCATATCCCTGTCTAAGCCAGTTTATACCGGTTAATTCCCTTTCCAAGCAAAGCATAGCTAAACTGGAATCTGAGACTCGCATCAAAACTTATCCTCAAGACGCTACAATTTTTTCAATCGGTGATAATGATGACGAGCATTTATTTTTACTTCAGGGTGAAATTGGCCTAAATTCAAAAGACGGGCGTGAATCAAAAATTCTAGCCGGTAGTGTCCAGAGCCAGTATGCTATTGCTAATTTAAAACCACGATTGTTTAATGCCAAAGCCAATAACGAAAACGTTGTCATTGCTGCGGTTAAAACCGATTTACTCGATAAACTCATGATTTGGGACGACACCGTTTCGAATATGAAAAACAGTCTCAGCGTCGATGAAATCGATAGCGATGATGAGGCTGACGCCAAATGGCGAATGTCAATGTTAAAGACTCAGATTTTTCTGACCCTGCCAGCAACCAATATTCGGGCTTTATTTGAAAAAATGGAAGAATTTGTGGTTTTTCAAGGTGAGTCGATAGTCAAGCAGGGAGAAATTGGAGATTATTATTATATAATCAAGGAAGGTGAATGTTCAGTCAGTCGCAATGCGGGCTCGGGAAGTGATGACGTTATTATTAATACCCTCGGTCCCTTGCAAAGTTTTGGCGAAGAAGCGTTGGTGACCGGCGAACCTCGTAATGCCAATGTTACTATGTCCACCGATGGTAAACTTATGCGTCTTGCCAAAAGTGATTTTCGCACCTTAATGGAAGAACCTCTTTTAGATTTAGTTGACCGGGCCAAAGCCAATAAATTAATACGTCAAGGAAGTTTAGCGATTGATGTCCGAATGGAAGATGAATATAAAAATAGCGCCATCAAAAACACTTATAATATTCCATTGTATTTATTGCGCTTAAAAATGCCCCATATGGATAAAAATCGCAGTTATGTTATCTTCTGTGATACTGGGGCAAGAAGTGCCGCAGCGGCCTTTCTACTTCGTAAGAGTGGCTTTAATAAAGTTTATGTTCTAAAAGACGGCTTACCCGTTTTAGCTGCCTCTTAAAATCAATTACACAACAGCCAACGACTGACACAAACGAATTTCTTCTGTGGATATCTCAGGTCCATATGCATAAACTTCAACACCTTTTTCTCTAACTAAATGCAAAGTATTGGCATAAACCGGATCTATCTCATGAGCGGCTCTCACCGATTTAATATCAGTACGAGCAACACAAAATAACAAGATACTGCGAAAACCTTGTTCATGCATGTACAAAAGCTCATTTAAATGCTTAGTACCGCGACTGGAAACTGCATCGGGAAAAGCCCCCATATGCCCCTCAAAGCGAGCAGTGACATTTTTGACTTCAACATAACAATCAGGAATACCCTCTTCAGGAGAAGAGAGTAAAAGATCAATTCGACTGCGTTTCCGACCATTTATTTCCTGGCCATAGGGAACTTCTGTTTTTATTAGGGAATAATGGCTTAGTTCATGAATAATCCCATTTTCAATCGCTTCTTTAACCAGCTCATTAGCCAATTGAGTATTAATACCGATCATATCTCCATCTACAGTTGAAGATAGTTCCCAAGTATAAGGATATTTGCGCTTATCATTATAAGTATTTCGAATCCATACTTTGCTACCCGGTATAGCACAGCCCGTCATTTTACCCGTATTTGCCGTATGGACCGTAATGATTTCGCCATTGGCTAATTCTACGTCAGCTAAAAAACGTTTATAACGTTTTAATAGACGAGCCTCGATTAATTTTGATTGATAACGCATTTTATAAAAAGTTTTTTAAGCGCTTAACCGCTTCAGCTAAAATATCAATATTTCGCGTATAAGCAAAACGCACGTATTGGTTGGCTTTATTTATACCAAAGTCGATTCCTGGAGTAATAGCCACCCCTATTTGATTCAGAATGTCGTAGCAAAATTCCATGCTATTATCAGAAAAGCGGCTACAATCGGCATATAAATAAAAGGCTCCCTGCGGTAATATTGGAATATCAAAACCAAGATTCTTTAATTGTGGATATAAATAATCGCGGCGTTTTTGAAAAACGGCTTTACGTTCTTCCAGTAGTTTAATCGTATCGATTTTAAAAGCCGCAAGCGCAGCATATTGAGCAGGTGTAGACGGTGAAAGGTAGAGATTTTGCGCCAGCACATCGATCCCCTGTTGAAATTCCTCGGGTATGATACACCAACCTAAACGCCATCCCGTCATTTGAAAATACTTTGAAAAACTATTAATGACAATGAGATCTTGGCTGATTTCTAAAGCAGTTCGGGGTGATTGCTCATAGACTAATCCTTGATAGATTTCATCAACAATTAAATACCCTCCTTTTTCCTTGACAACTTCTTGAATTTTTTGGATTTCAGCTAAGTCTATAATGGTGCCCGTAGGGTTGGAAGGAGAGGCAATTAATACTACACGAGTTGATGCAGTCCAATGTTTTTCAACTAACTCAGCAGTCAATTGATATTGGGTTGCTTCTCCAACTGGAATACGATTCACTCGAGCCGATAGAAAATAAGCAAAATTTGTATTACATGGGTATCCAGGATCACATAGTATTATCTCGTCTCCTGGATTTAAAATGGCCCCTAAGGCCAACAATAAGGCAGCAGAGGCCCCCGAGGTAATGACTACCGATGAAACATCAATATCGACTTTAAATGCCGTTTTATAATGTTCCACGATAGCTGAACGTAATTGAGGGATCCCTAAACTAGGCGTATAAAATAGTTCTCCTTTTTCCAATTCACCCAAACCCGCTTCAACAATCTGCTTAGGGGTGGGAAAATCGGGTTCACCAACCTCTAGATGGATAATATCCCTTCCCTGTAGTTCGAGTTGTTTTGCCCGTCCCAATAAATCCATGACGTGGAAAGGCTGCATTTTATCAAGTCTTTCTGCTAACCGGAATTTTGTCATCTTGCTTACGCCTGTTTTTATTATTCAACAAGCCGTTTTGCCAATCCAATGTCAAAATAGCTCCAATTTGAAAAATCTTTGCCTTTATTATCGATCACTTCAAAGCTTGAACCAGGTTCTCCTAATTCATTTAAAACTAGGGCTGCATTGGAAAAATCATGATCTTTGGTGTATCCATTGATAGTAACTACAGTTGCTAAACCAGCTCCCGTTGAAGATTTAAGTCCATTGTCAGAATCTTCGAAGGCTAAACAATTTTTTGGATCAAGCCTTAACTTGTCAAGAGCATACAAAAAAATATCAGGTGCTGGTTTTTTCGCTGGTACAATATCTCCAGCAGCAATCACTTCAAACCAGTCTATGGACTCTTCTCCCAAGGTACTTTTTAATAAGGCAGTTACATTTGCAGGAGTCGTAGTAGTAGCAATTGCCAAGCGTAACCCATTAGCACGAGCCTCATTCAAAAGACGCACAACACCGGGACGTAGAGGAATTTTTCCTTCCTCCATCAACTGCATATAAAACTCAGTTTTAGATTTATGCAGGTTTGCCACAAACTCATCATAATTATCTGGCTTTGCAAATGTGGTATTAAATTCTTCCAGATAAAAGCGAATCCGTTCTTTTCCGCCAGTGACTGCGAGCAAATCTTGGTAGAGTTCTGCGCTCCAATTCCAATCTAAGCCAGCTTTTTCAAACGCTAAATTAAAGGCAACTAAATGCCCGTCTTTTTCTGTATCAGCCAATGTACCATCAACATCAAAAATAAAAGCTTGTAATGTCACGTATTTTTAACCTATTTAATTTATTTACCAGGCTCGGATGATATTACAAAAGAGCCCCAAGAATCATCTTTTTGTTAAAAAAAACCAAAAAAACTATTTGATACTTGCTCAATTTTTCAAGTTAGGCTATATTTGACAACTTTTATTGGCCCTGAATTATCATATAATTCATCATAATATAAAGCTAGGAACGTTATAATATGTCATCAGCTAATGGCAATGTAGGTACTGACCAAGAATTCACTCCTTACGTAGAAGTAGAGGGTGAAGAATACATGAATGAAAATCAGCAAAAGCATTTTGAAGAAATTTTGCTTAACTGGAAGAATGAATTAATGCAAGAAGTTGATAAAACCGTATCTCATATGAAAGATGATGCGACCAACTTCCCTGACCCCAATGACCGTGCATCACAAGAAGAAGAGTTTGCCTTAGAACTGAGAACCCGGGATCGTGAACGCAAACTCATCAAGAAAATTGATGAATCATTAAAAAACCTTGAAGAAGGTGATTATGGTTATTGTGAAACCTGTGGAGTTGAAATTGGTATCCGTCGAATGGAAGCCAGGCCGACGGCAACTCAATGCATTGACTGTAAAACTCTAGACGAAATAAAAGAAAAGCAAGGCGAAGTCTAGACTGTTCTAGTTTAATAGGAAGCTTAGGTAACAAATTCACTGTTTTATAATGAAACCAGTTACCATAAGCTTGCCTAAAGACTAATGCAAAAAAATAATTGCGATAGGAATACCCTTTAATCCATAAATATTACCGCTAAAGTTTTAGTGATGTTTTGTGATTATAATTATGACTGAATATCACGGTCGTTTTGCCCCCTCTCCCACTGGCAAGTTACATTTTGGCTCTCTAGTCGCGGCTATGGCCAGCTACGCAGATGCCAAACACCATAATGGCTCCTGGTCAATTCGAATTGACGATATCGATACTCCTCGTGTCGTTTCGGATTCTGAACATCACATTCTCACAAAATTAGAACAACTAGGATTTCAATGGGACGGAGAAATTGTACGCCAAAGTTCAAATATCCAACACTATGAAAACGCGATTCAATTTCTAGAAAAATACCAATACGTATACGATTGCAGTTGCAGCCGCAAAGAAGTTAAAGCAATTACCGATACAGGTATTTACCCCGGCACCTGCCGAAATGGACTAAAAAGTGGTAAAACAGCACGTTTAAAACGATTTAATACTTTTGGAAAGGAAATTTCATTTTTTGACCTTATCCAAGGAAAACAAAATTTTGCCTTAGATAAAAGCTCTGGAGACTTTATTGTCCACCGAGCAGATGGAATATTTGCTTATCAACTCGCTGTAGTTGTAGATGACTTTTTAGCCAATATAAGTCATATTGTTCGAGGAGCAGACCTTTTAAACTCAAGTCCCAAACAAATCCTCTTACAACAAATCTTAGGCTATCCGACTCCACGTTATGCTCATATTCCTATAATTGTTGATCAAGACAATCAGAAATTAGGTAAAAAAACTAATGCCTTAGAAGTTGATAGTGATTTAGTAACTCTTTATAAAGCCGCTCGAGTTTTAGGGCAAAAAATAGATAACGACATATTGTCTGTCAAAAAAGAAGAGTTTTGGAAGGTATTAATCAAAAACTGGAACATTTCGACCATTCCAAAAGATCCAATTATGATAAAAAAATAGTAACAAAAATATTAAACTTCATATTTTTGCATTGCATCTAGTATGAAATTTGTTAATTGTTTTCATTGGGAAAATATATAATGTCCAATCAACAAAGTACTTATTTAGAAAAATATCAGGGTTCATTTTATGGTGTTTTACGTTGGCATCAGCTGGATGAACTATGGCAAATCATACGCAACAACCAACAATCTTATTTTGTTTATCAAGTCGGCGAAGCCCCGCCGGAAAAATCTATTAGCAGTAAAAAATTAGAATTTTTTGTCAATGAAATCAACACCTTACTAAGAAAAGAACATAATGAGAATTATTGTGGTATTGTTTATACCGATGATAAAAACAACCCCACATTTATCAAAATTTACGACCCAAATAACTTAGGTTCATCATGTAGCTCCGGGTCAGGAGCCAAACCATTTCCAGGTTGGACAATTTCAATTGATAAGCCTTCTGATTTACAATTAGCCTTCCCTCCTCCTCAAAATCGAAAACGGTGGTGGAAAAAAATATTTTCAAGTTGAGCAAATCCATTATATACTTCCTAAAATTCATATTTATGGTTTGAACTATAATTATTAATAAAACGGTAACTCCCTTAGCCGATTTAAATTTTTTTCCTTTAGAGTGGTATTTTTTTCATCTTGGATAATCTATAAATAATATTTGAGCTTTACTTGAGAAAGACTGAATACCGCAATGGTGTAAAGATTTAATTCACTGAATAGTTACGAAACGTATAGCAAAGGATAATGATACATGACCGCAGAAAAAATCTATGATATACCCGCAAATATCGCTGAAAATACCTATATTTCTCCAGAAAAATATGAAGAAATGTATAAACAGTCGATAGATGATCCAGATACTTTCTGGGCCGAAATGGCCAATGAATATATCACCTGGTCTAAGCCTTTCGATAAAGTTAGCGATTGTTATTTCCGTGCCGATGATGTTCAAGTGAAATGGTTTGAAGGAGGTAAATTAAATGTCACGACCAACTGTATTGACCGCCACTTACCCGAACGTGCAGATCAAACAGCTATTATTTGGGAGGGAGATGATCCTAACGTATCAAAAAACATTAGCTATCAGCAATTATCAGATGAAGTTAATCGTTTTGCGAATGTTCTTAAAGGCCAAGGTGTTAAAAAAGGTGATCGGGTTTGTATTTATTTACCCATGATTCTAGATGCTGCCTATGCCATGTTAGCTTGTGCTCGTATTGGTGCAGTGCACTCTATCGTATTTGGTGGTTTTTCACCAGAAGCACTAAAAGATCGGATTTTGGACTCTGACTGTCAAGTCGTTATCACAGCAGATAAAGGTCTACGTGGTGGCAAACAAGTTCCTTTAAAAGCCAATGTTGACAAAGCCGTAGAAAATTGTCCGAATGTCAAGAGCGTTATAGTTGTACAACATACTGGGGCTGAAGTTGCTTGGAATGATTCCATTGATCGCTGGTACCATGAGTTAGCTGCTGATGTTAGCACTGACTGTACACCTGAAGAAATGGATGCAGAAGATCCTTTATTTATTTTATATACTTCCGGATCTACCGGTAAGCCTAAAGGCGTTTTACATACTACAGGCGGTTACTTATTATATACTGCCGTAACCCATAAATTCACTTTTGACTATAAAGATGGTGATGTTTACTGGTGTACCGCTGACGTAGGATGGATTACAGGTCATAGCTATATTGTTTATGGTCCTCTAGCCAATGGTGCAACGACATTAATGTTTGAAGGTGTCCCATCTTATCCGGATGCCTCTCGTTTCTGGCAAGTAGTTGATAAACATCAAGTCAATATTTTCTACACGGCCCCAACGGCTATTCGCGCTCTAATGAGTGAAGGCGAAGGCCCAGTCAATAAAACTTCCAGAAGCAGTTTAAGACTATTAGGCTCCGTTGGCGAACCGATTAATCCAGAAGCTTGGGAATGGTATTATCGGGTTGTTGGTAATAGCCAATGTCCAATCGTTGATACTTGGTGGCAAACAGAAACAGGTGGTTTCTTAATTACTCCTCTGCCTGGAGCCATTCCATTAAAACCTGGCTCAGCTACTAAGCCATTTTTTGGAGTAAAACCTGCATTATTAGATGCCGATGGCAATGTCTTAGAAGGTGAAGCGTCAGGTAATCTTGTCATTTGCCAAAGCTGGCCATCACAAATGCGCACTATCTATGGTGATCATAATCGTTTTGTAGAAACCTACTTCAAGGCCTATCCTGGTTACTATTTCACCAGTGATGGTGCTCGTCGTGATGCCGATGGATATTATTGGATTACCGGTCGTGTGGATGATGTTCTAAATGTATCCGGCCATCGTTTAGGAACAGCTGAGATCGAAAGTGCCTTAGTATTACATAATGATGTTGCAGAAGCTGCTATTGTTGGCTTCCCGCACGATATTAAGGGACAAGGTATTTATGCTTATGTAACATTGGTAAAAGGTGTTGAACCTAGCGATGAGCTTAAAGTTGAATTAGTTAAGTTGGTCCGTCAAGAAATTGGCCCAATTGCAACCTTAGACTTTATTCAATGGGCTCCTGGCCTACCTAAAACTCGTTCTGGTAAAATTATGCGTCGTATTTTACGTAAGATTGCCGCCAATGAATTAGAAAACCTCGGAGATACTAGTACTCTAGCAGATCCTGCAGTAGTTGATTCATTGATTGACGAACGTGAAAATAAATAAGCTTTAAACAAAAAAAGGGCCTATTAGATAGGCCCTTTTTATCTTAATTTTCCCGCAACTTTTATCCAGGCTATCCTTAATTTAGAACTGGGGAAGCGTAAATTCTGCCTTGGGTAATTCAAACCCTTCATCATAAACAACTTTAGTGAGATATAAACCATTAGCAGGAGCCGTCACTCCTCCAAGTGCCCTATCTTTATTTTCCAAAACTTCCTTGGCCCATATCGGTTCATGATCACCCGTGCCTATACTCATTAATACACCAGCAACATTTCTAACCATATGATGTAAAAATGAATTCGCTTCAATATCAAAATAAAATAAGTTTCTATCCTGAGTCACCGTCAATTCATATACGGTTTTGATCGGACTATGAGCCTGACATTTAACGGTTCGATAAGCATTAAAATCATGTTCTCCCACTAAATATTGAGCAGCTTCCTGCATACGTTGGATATCAAAATGTCGATAATCCCAGGCCACATTGGAAGTCAAAAATGATGGTCTCATTGGACGAGACATTAACACATATCGATAGCGTCTTCTTTTGGCTGAAAAACGGGCATGAAATTTTTCTGAAACGGGTTTTGCCCATAATACCGATATATCACGCTCAGGCATCTTGCTATTGGTACCCAGTACCCATGCCTTAACATCTCGCATTACTTTAGTATCGAAATGTACAACCTGCTCTGTGGCATGAACTCCACTATCAGTGCGCCCAGCAACTTGCATTTCTTTAATAGGCTCTGCAGCAACTTGACTTAAAGCAGACTCAAGATCACCTTGTACTGTTTTTTGATTTGGTTGAATTTGCCAACCATTAAATTTACAACCGTTATATTCAATACCCAGTGCTATTCTCATAATAATTTATCTATTTGAATGGGGAGGTAAATATATAATAGACTCAAACCAATGGGAATAGCCCACTCCCATATTTTTGGATATTCTAGGAGTTTTATGCTCAATGGTTGCGTATGCTTCTGTTGTGCTTTTTCAATCCAAGTCGAAACAAATTCTGCTAAACGAGAAACTAATTTAGGCAAGGAAAAACGTTTACTAAAAAAATCTTTTTGCTCCCCTAGTTGGCTATTTAATATTTGGATATAGTCCAAGGTTAGATAGGCTCTTGCCAGAAAAGTTTGAGGATTTAATCCAATTAAAACAAAGGGAGAAAATATTAGATATAGACCCGAAAGCAAATCTTCTTTAGTTGAAGTTCTAATTAATAAGTTAACCGACAAAACAATTAATATTAGAACCGATACGCGATAAATACCAACGTCAATACCCTCCAAGTACCCAAATGTTGAATTATTGAGACTGGTTTTGGGAGTAAAAAATAGGTAGACAAAAAAAATAGAAAAATAAAACCATTTAAGCCGTTTTACCATCCGCCAAGCCGATGCATAATAATTGGAATGACGGAAATAAATCGGCAAAATAATTGCTGCTGTTAATAAAATCCCACTCCAGTTTGAAATACCAACAAAAATAGATATGACAATAATACAAATTATTTTAACCAGAGGATGCATGTAACCAATAAATTATTTTATTTAAGTTATTTAGCAAGCTCAAACAATTTTTTTGCCTGTTGTTTTTGATTTTCATCACCAATTTCCATGACCTTACCTAATAACTCTATGGCAGCATCTTTATCGCCTTTTTCAATATAGGCTTTAGCCAAATCCAATTTGTTACCAATGTTATCCAACTCGGTAATATCTTCATCAGCAATTATTTCCAGATCGTCAGTTAATGATAATTCATCAAGTTCGTCATCATCGTCTTCTATGATTTTATTGAGTTCAGCTTCAATATCTGCTAAGTCAATATCATCAATTTCTTCACTAAGCTCCGAAAATTCATTTAAGTCAGCATCAAGTGAGTCTAAATCTATTTCATCCTGAGTTGACTCATCGATGTTGTCAGAACTAATATCCGCAGCATCCTCTAAATCGCTATTTAGCTGTTCTTCAACATTTTCTAACGATAAACTATCAAGATCAATATCTTCTATATGATCCTCTGCTTTAGCAACTTGTTCCAATTCATCTTCTAAAGAAATGTCCTCTAACTCTTCATTTACATTTTCTAAAGTCGATTCCTGAAGTTCATCAAAATTCACTTCCAAATCCGATAGAGACTCTTTTTCAATGATTTCCCGATCGGGTTGCAAATCTTCCAGGCTAAGGTCATTCATACCTAACTCTAAATCGTCGCTCACCGTTATATCTTCATCCTTAAAAGCGATATCTTGTTCATTAGTGCTAGTTAATTCATCCCCAATATCTTTATCTGGAGAATTATTTGTTGCTGATTTCCCTTCTACAATATCGTCTAAATCATCCAAGTCTAACTCAAAATCGTCACTACCAGCTATTTCTTCAACCTCAATTTTATCTTCCTTATCAACTCGTACTTCATCTTGGACAGACTGATCTTCCAGTTCATCATCGAGCTTTAAATCATCAAGGTCCAATTCGAAATCATCACTACTGTTTACTTCATCAGCTTGAAGTTCATTTTTAGTATCAATTTGTAATTCATCATATTCTGATTTATCTTCCGACTCCTCATCTAGATTTAATTCATCCAAATCTAATTCAAACTCTCCTAAATCAGAGGTGTCTCCATCAGTCAAAGAAGACTCAGCTTCAATAGTTTCGTTGGCTTCTTCTGTAAAAGTAGTTTCAAACTCTTTTGATTTTTTTTCATCATCTAAGGGCAAATGAGAATCTTCTTGGACTGAACTCTCCTCTTCGATACCTAAATCGTCCAGATCTATCTCAAAATCATCCATTTCATCAGCCGGTGAAACTTCCTCACCCAATGTCAGATTTGCTTCAGAGTCCTTAATATCAGGCTCATCATCCAAACTAAGTTCGTCTAGGTTAAGCTCATCTAGGTTAAGTTCAGTACTACCATCATTTTCTGACTCAAGTAATTCATCTTCCAAAGATAATTCGGCCACGGCATCATCTAAAGACAAGTCAGCAATCGAATCATCCTTATCATTCAGTTCTAAATCATCCAAATCAATATCTAAAGAACCTTCTGTTTTAGAAACCTCTTCTGACTTAGTTTCGAGAGCCGTGTCAGATTCGTACGCGATGGTATCACCTTTTGCACTTTCTTCATCAAGATCTTGCATTGCATCCAATTCACCACTTAACTCATCGAGATCCAAATCAAATGAATCCGCTAAAACAGAGCCTTCAGTTAATGAAGTGTCTTCAATTTGTGAAGAGCCCTCAGCATATTGAGAGCCCTCAGCATATTGAGAGCCCTCAGCATATTGAGAGCCCTCAGCAGATTGAGAGCCCTCAGCAGATTCCTTTTCTACAGACGACATAAGATCGTCTGGTATTGGTCCATCGCCTAATAATGAATCGTCTGCAGATTGGATTTTATCGATACCTAGTTCATCATCATTTAAATCAAAGTCATCACTGAGCATAGCCTCTGAAGCCATTAATTGACGCTCTAATTCGTCAACATCGATAGAATCGAGATCAAATTCATCGTCATCATCATCATCTGATAAATCCCCAGACATGTCTAAGTTTGTATTAGTGCTACTACCTAAGGTCTGTAAATTTATATCCAAGGCTGCTGCCAACTCTTGAACCTTATTCCAGTCGGGATTGGTTAACCTATCTTCGCCATTACTTTCAATTAAACCTTTAATGACTTCTGCCTGGTGTTTAAATGCACCTTTTTGTTTATCTCCATGATAAACTTCCAGAAGTTTCATTTGATAATCTAGACGATTAGGTGAACTACTAATTACACCTTTTAATAATTCTTCTGCCTGACTATACCGACCATAAACAATAAAAACATCGGCTTCAGAAATTGGATCAGATTCAGTATCATCGGGTTGCAAGGAATCGAGTTCACTACTGGAGAAATCACTTAAAAAGGTCGTTTCGTCCTCAAGGCCAGTCGATTCATCAATTTGTTCAATGGGCCCCTCTTCATCGACTAGATCGGCTCCATCGCCCATCTGTGCATTTAAAATACTTTCTTGAAAATCCTCTTCTTTATTTCCTTTTCTTTTTCTTAATCCTAATAAAACAAGTAGCAATAAAAGGATGCCACCACCTGCTCCTAACTCTAGTAAATAATCATTCATTAAAGTTGTAATTAGGTCAGGTTCAGGTTTTTTTACCTTGCTTGAAATAGGCTGTTGAATGGGTTTAGGAGTAGCTTTAACCGGAGTCTGTTTAATTTCAGCCGTTGCTTTCTTCTCGCCTACTGATTCTTTTTGTAGCGAATGTTTTTCTGAGGTATCGTCAGTCTGAGGTGCAATATCTTTGCTATCAATTTCTGTCTTGCCGGTTGCTCGAGAAGCTGCTTCTATTTGTTCCTCGGAACTTTTTTCTGCAAGCTCTTTTTCCTCCAACATCTGCATGTCAGATCGTTGTTCTAAATCCAGTTCTTCTTCTTGTTCACGAATGGCATCGGCTTGACTGTTTTCTTCGCCCAAACTAATGTCATCGATGTGAGCCCCCAGATCATCTGAACTGCTCATCTGAGATTGCATTTTTTGTTTAGTAGTACTTTCGGCTCCTGCTGTTTTATCTGCGATATCTGCTTCAGTAACCGCATCAGACATATCTGATGCTTTCGGCAACGCGCCCTGCTCCTCAGCTTCTTCGGCTTGTGCCATTTCTTGCTGCTGTTTTTGCTGTAAAATAGCCAAATTTTCGTCTTTTAATTCAACGAGATTTTCTTTTTTATTAAGCAGATTCTCCAATTCTCGAATACGAGCTTTAAGCTCTTCATTTTCTTGTATTTGAGATTCCATTAACTCTTCAGTAAGGGCCAACTGAGCAGCTAATTTGTCTGTCAATGCTTCAGATTCACTACTAGCGGCTGCTTCTTGAGCTTTCTTTGCAACCTGTTCTGAGGTTAGTAATTCTAATTGAGCTTCAGTATCAGTTTTTTGGGCCGACGAGCTATCTACACTTGTGCCTACATCAGAGATTTCAGGCACAGTTTGATTTTGAGTTTGTTCCGATTGAGAGCCTGGAAGAGCATAACCAGCTTTTTCCCGAATTTCTTGCCAAGATTCGTTTTGACGTTTTACTTCTTCTTGAGCTTCTTGTTTTGACAATTCTTCCAGTATCGCTCGATCCGTTATTCTTAGAATATGTCCACCCATTAAGCCATTAATATTATTACGATTAAATGCTTGTGGGTTTTCTCGTTGTAAGGCAACCATCATCTGTTCCATCGATATGGAGCTATCCGGACGCATTTTATGAGCAATAGACCATAAGGTATCCGTGTCCAAAGTCCTTTGCGAAACTAAATAGTCTCCAGATGATTGACTTGATATTGATTGTTCTTCAAGAGTTAGGGGTCTAAGCTCGGATGAAACAATAGTTGCTTTTTTAGTGGGTAACTTTTCTGAGGCATTTGATTCTCGCTGAATCATTTGCTTTTTGGGTAAAATGGGGGGCAATACTTTTTTGGGTTTAACACGGGCTATTTCAGGAGGATCAAGCAAGATGGTATATTCTCGCAATAACCTCCCAGCACCCCAACTTACATCAACTAACAAATCCAGAAAAGGTTCGCGTAATATTTTTCTGGTGGACAATTGAATATAGGCTTGTCCATCATCATCTTCCTTAACACGTAAACGAATATTTCGTAAAATATCTGACTTTTCAACATCGGCTTTTAAAAATTCCTGCGTTGATGCCATTTTAACGACTAAAGATTCAAGATCTCGAAAGCTTGCAGATTGTAGCTGAATACGTGCATCCAAAGGTTCATTCAGAGATGAATTGACCTTGATATCACCAAGTCCCAAAGCTAAGGCACTAAGAGGTGACAATAATAATATTGATGATGACAGAAGTGATTTCCGCACTTGCTGACTCCCTGTTTTTATTATAATTTCGTCGATACCTATCCCAGAAAAGAGTAGTCCAATTAGATACCTGAACGAAATAGATTTTTAATTCTTGGTATAAATATACTTCTAATATAATTTTTAAAACGACACGCTATTAATTAGAAGCTTACCAGTTATTTTGCAACATGTAAAAATACATCTTTATTATTAGTATTTTAAAGGTTAAATTTCAAGAAAAACATTAAATAGTTAACACTTTTATAAAAAAAGTTATAGAATTTTATGTTTCACATCAATTTAGCAATTGTTTTTCTCTTTTATTTGCTAAAGAGAAACTTTTCTCAAAAAATTTTATGACAAATAGTCTTTAACTAAAACCTCAGCTATCTGAACACTATTTAATGCTGCCCCTTTACGAACATTATCGGCAACTACCCACATATTTAAACCCCTAGGGTGGGATATATCTTCACGAATTCGACTAACATATACAGGATCTTCCCCAGCGCCTTCAGTTACAGCAGTAGCATAACCACCAGGAGCCTGTTCATCTAGTACCGTAATGCCATCAAAGTTATCCATTAATTCACGAGCCTTAGCAGCGGTAATTTTTTCTTTTGTTTCAATATGGATGGCCTCTGAATGCCCATAAAAGACTGGAATACGAACTGCAGTAGGATTAATCATAATGGAATCGTCTTCGAAAATTTTATTAGTTTCCCAAACCATTTTCATCTCTTCTTTGGTATAGCCATTTTCTTGGAAAACATCAATATGAGGCAACGCATTAAAAGCAATTTGTTTGGGGTAAACTTCAGGTTTTACCTCTCTAGCATTCAACAAATTAGCAGTTTGAGTTGCTAATTCCTCGATAGCTTTTTTACCTGTTCCAGAAACAGCCTGATAAGTGGCTACATTAATTCTTTCGATACCGACAGCATCGTAAATTGGTTTAAGTGCGACTAACATTTGGATTGTTGAACAATTTGGATTGGCAATAATTCCCCGATTGGTATAGTCTGCAATGGCATGAGGGTTGACTTCGGGTACAACCAGCGGTATGTCTTTCTCCATACGAAAATGAGCTGTATTGTCAATTACAACGCAACCCATTTCTGCAGCTTTCGGCGCGTATTCGGCAGAAATACTACCGCCTGCGGAAAATAATCCAATTTGTACTCGAGAAAAATCAAAGCTACTTAAATCTTGAACCGTAACATATTTCCCATTAAATTGGATTTTTCCTCCAGCTGAGCGAGAACTGGCTAGAGGGTATAGATTCCTAACTGGAAACTTTCTTTCTTCCAATATGGATATCATAGTTTCACCAACTGCACCAGTTGCACCTACAATAGCGACATCAAACTCTTTACTCATGATTTTTCCTGATTCTATTAAACCTAGAAAACGCAGTTGCCATCTGCTGCGGCCCCCTTCAGCACTTAAGGGGGCCGCCCAGGCTTAACCTCGCTACGAAGTCAACTGCGTTTTCTAGGTTAAATGGTATCTTGGGGAGCTGTTGTAAAAGATTAGCTATGCGTTTTTTACCTATTGACCACTCGAATTAACCCGCTAAGGATAACGGTATCGGCTTAAAAAAACAATTTAAAATCTATATATTGTTTATTTATATTGAGCACTTATGAGGTAGATATACTGATTTGAATAATTTAATATTGTTTAACTCAAATATCCTGAATTAATATATAACCGTATAGGTTTTAGCAGATTTTTCCAGACGTTGTAAAAACTCTTTACTCAATTTTACTCGCCAATCATCACCCAGAATAATTTTTCCCTGTGCCAACAAATTTTCATAATTTAACAATATTTTACATTCCCCACCCTCTCTAAATGGTTCAAGTAATTTCTTAAATTCGGTTACAAACTCTTGATTAATTGAATTTTGTTCAATAGATATTTCTAACCTTCTTGCGAAAACATTGCGAGCCGTATCCATATCATAAATGTTATTAACGGTAATTCGCGAGCGTCCCGAATAATTATCTAAAGAAAGCTCACCACTCACGATTAATATATTATCGTTGATTAAAATATCCTGATACTTTTCAAAAATATCAGAAAATAAAGCAATTTCTTGACGCCCACTTCGATCATCGAGAGTAATAATTGCCATCTTATCACCTCGTTTAGTATTCATAATCCGTTTTGCAATTAATAACCCACAAATAACGATACTATGTTTTTTCTCTGGATTAAGGTCGCAAATTTTATAGGAGATTATCTGACTTAACTCAGGTAAAAATTGATCAATAGGGTGTCCAGATAAATAAAGTCCTAAGGTATCTTTTTCATAATTGAGCCGGATGTCTTCCGGCCATTCTTCTAATTGTTTAAAAACACTGGAATGTTGTTCATCATCTTCTTCTTCAGCACCATCCGAAAACAGTGAATCACCGAAAAGGTCAGTTTGTCCTGCCATTTGTGCCTGAGCACATTGGTCAGCAACTCGAATAGCCTCGGGTATAGCATTAAATAAGGTTGCTCTATTTTTACCCAAAGCATCTAAAGCACCCGCCTTACATAAAGTTTCTAAGACACGTCGATTAACTTTTCGTAAATCGACACGATTACAAAAATCCTGGAAACTTTTATACTCCCCTGCCTCCCTAACCTCAACAATACTTTCTATTGCTCCTTCGCCTACCCCTTTTATTGCTCCCAGACCATAGACTACAGCTTGTTCATCAGTAATTGTGAATTGATACTGGGAAAAGTTAACATCAGGTACTTTCACCTCAATACCATAGTCACGACATTCATCAATAATATTAACAACCTTATCAGTTTTATCCATATCAGCAGATAAAACAGCTGCCATAAAGGCCGACCGATAATAGGTTTTTAACCAAAGCGTCTGATAAGAAACCAAGGCATAAGCCGCCGAGTGAGACTTATTAAAACCGTAAGCAGCAAATTTTTCCATTTGGTCAAAAATATGCGTTGCAAGCTCTTTGTCGACATTATTGTCTACCGCCCCAGTTTCAAATATCGAACGTTGTTCGGCCATAACCTCGGGTTTCTTTTTACCCATGGCCCGTCTCAATAAGTCTGCTCCACCTAGGGAATATCCCGCTAAAACCTGGGAAATCTGCATAACCTGTTCTTGATATAAAATAGTCCCATATGTCGGCTTTAATATGGGTTCTAAAGACGGATGAGGATATTCGACCTTTTGACGACCATGTTTCCGGTCAATAAAATCATCTACCATGCCTGATTGCAGAGGTCCCGGGCGAAATAAAGCAACCAGTGCAATAATATCCTCAAAACAATCCGGCTGGAGCTTTTTAATTAATTCCTTCATGCCTCGGGATTCTAACTGGAATACCGCGGTGGTATCACTTGCTTTTAAAACGTTAAATGCTCCGCGATCACCTAAATCGATTTGATTAATATCGATTAATTCTTCATTTTTCTTTTCTTTTTGAGCATTAATCATTTTTAATGCCCAATCAATAACCGTTAAAGTTTTTAGCCCCAAGAAGTCAAACTTAACTAAACCTACCGCTTCAACATCATCTTTATCAAATTGAGTAACAACATTAGTACCATCAGTTTCACAATAAATAGCCGAAAAGTCGTTAATATTACTCGGAGAAATCACCACTCCTCCGGCATGTTTACCGACATTTCGAGTAATTCCTTCCAAAGACAGCGCCATATCAATTAAATCATGCACGGTCTCATCATTTTCATAACGATTTCGCAGTTCTTCTTCCTGTTCCATGGCTTTGCTAATGGTAATCCCAATATCCATCGGAATTAATTTTGATATGGAATCAACAAACCCATAACCATGGCCTTGCACCCTTCCCACATCGCGTATCGCTGCCTTGGCTGCCATAGAACCGAAGGTAATAATCTGGGAGACCTTATCACGACCATACGTGCGTGCCACGTAATCAATGACTTTATCCCGACCATCCATGCAAAAATCAATATCAAAGTCTGGCATGGAAACTCGTTCCGGATTTAAAAAACGTTCGAAAAGTAAATCATATTCTAAGGGGTCCAAATCCGTAATCGTCATGGCATAGGCCACTAATGACCCTGCTCCAGATCCCCTACCCGGACCAACCGGAACTTTATTTTCTTTTCCCCATTGGATAAAGTCGGCAACAATCAAGAAGTAACCAGGAAACCCCATCTGGATAATAACGTCGAGTTCAACATCCAAACGCTCGATATATACTTTTTTCCTCTCTTCATAATCGTCGGCATTTTTATCCAAAAGAGTTTCAAAGCGTTTCTCTAAACCTTCATGAGATAACTGCCTAAAATAGTCATCCATAGTCAAACCATCGGGGATAGGAAAATCGGGTAAAAAGTTTTCCCCTAAGTGCAAACTCACATTACATCGCTTAGCAATTTCACTAGTGTTCTGCAAGGCCTCTGGAATATCCGCAAATAATTCCGCCATTTCCTCACTATTGCGCAGATATTGTTGTTCCGAATACAATTTCGGACGCCGTTTGTCCGCAAGGACGAAACCATCATTAACACAGACGCGAGTCTCATGGGCCATAAAATCGTCGCCACTCAAAAAACGAACCGCATTGGTCGCAACTACCGGCAGTTGTTTTTTTTCTGCCATTTCCACGGCATAATGGAGAAATTTTTCGTCCCCGGTACGATTAGTCCGTTGAATTTCGATATAGCAATTATGAGGAAAATATTGCTTATATTTTTCCAACTCTTGTTCTGATAAGGAAAATTTTTCCGCTAAGGCCAAAACGCCAAAAGCACTTTTTTTCCCGATCAAAACAATCAAGCCTTCGCTGTGTTCAAATAATACCTTTTCATCGACCTGAGCTTTATCGAATTTTTGACCGTGCATATAACTATGCGATATGATCTTTTTCAGGTTTAAAAAACCGTCATTATTTTTACATAAGGCAATTATTTGATAAGGTTTTTTATCGTTTTCTGAATTTTTGATCCATAAATCGGCGCCAAAAATCGGTTTAATCCCAGCGCTTAAGCAGGCTCGAAAAATTTTGACTGCGGCAAAAACATTACTTTGATCCGTAATGGCCACCGCTGGCATATTATATTCTGCCACCTTTTTGACCAAACCTTTAATTCGGACAATACCATCAATAATTGAAAATTCGGTATGTAAATTTAAGTGAACAAAAGGTTCGACTTGATTTTCCACGGACTAATTGCCTGCTTGAATAATTTTTTGGACGGGTTTGAATGATAAACGATGAATAGGACAAATTCCTAGGTTTTGCAAGGCGGCTAAATGTTGTTTGGTGGGATAACCTTTATGTTTGGCAAAACCATAACCTGGATAAACTTTCTCAAATTCCTGTAATTCTGAATCTCGTGTTACTTTGGCCAATATAGATGCTGCACTTATCGCCTCTACGAGGGAGTCACCTTTTACGATAGCCTGACTCGGATAGACCGTTTCAGGACAAAATTTACCATCTACAACAACCTTTTCGGGCTCTATATTCAACCCTTCAATAGCTCTTTGCATGGCTAACAGACTGGCATGAAATATATTCAGCTGATCAATTTCAGCAACACTGGCTCGAGCAATACTATAGACTAAAGCCTTATCAATTATTTCCTGGTATAGGAGGTTACGCTTTTTCTCTGTTAGTTTTTTAGAATCCATTAATCCCACAATGGGTTGCTCAGAATCCAAAATAACAGCGGCCGCTACCACATCTCCAGCTAACGGTCCTCGTCCCACTTCGTCGACACCGCAAAGCATTTTTATATTTTTTAGACTATCCAGTTCCATTATTTTTCCAAGTATTCAGAAATCGCTTGGGCAGCTGCCACATTGGCATCTTTTTTTAACATCAAATGGATATCATGAAAAATTCCCAATTTTTCTTTCCATTGTGAAGAATCTAATAAATTTATCACTTTTGGGGTAAGATTTTCAGCATTCACATCATCTTGTGTAAGCTCTTCTACCAATTGTTCTCCCGCTAATAGATTGGGTAAAGAAAAAAATGGTACGCTACTCAATTTTTTTGCTAACCAGTAAGACAAGGGGGACATTTTATACGCGACTAACATGGGTTTCTTAAGTAATAAGGCTTCTAAAGTAGCAGTTCCGGAGGCTAAAAGAACGGCATCCGAGGCAGCCATTGCCACTTGAGACTGATTATCAAGCATAATTAATTCAGGTGGCTGTTGATAGGTTTGCATTTGTTTTTCAAAAATATCGCGTATTTTTTGATTAACAAACGGTACAATAAATATAATATCTGGATTCTCTGCCTGACAACGTATCGCCGTTTCTATAAACGGTTTACTCAACCTTAACACCTCAGAACTTCGACTTCCTGGTAACATGGCAATCAAAGAGTGATGTTCCTTAAGTTTGTGTTCCAGTTGTAATTGAATACGCGCTTGGTATTTATCCGTATCTAATCCAATAGAGTCTGCCAAGGCATGACCAACAAACTTTACTGGCATTTGGTAATTGTCATAAAAACGTTTTTCAAAAGGAAATAGGGTAAGCATCAATCCCACGGATTGGGTAATTTTTTTTATCCGATAATGGCGCCAGGCCCAAACCGAAGGACTGACATAATGAACTGTTTTTATTCCAGCTAATTTTAGTTGACGTTCTATACTGAGATTAAAATCTGGGGCATCAACACCAATAAAAAGATCAGGAGGGTTTTTAAGGAAGTACTTAATCAAGGCCCTCTGCATACGAGACAATTCTCGATAACGGGCAATAACTTCAACGAAGCCCATAACCGATAATTTTTCCATTGGATAGATAGCTTGACATCCTTGAGCTTGCATTAATGGGCCAGCAATTCCTATAAATTCAATACTTGAGTATTTTTTTTTTAATTCCTGAATTAAACCAGCAGCAATGATATCACCAGAAACTTCGCCAGCAATTATTCCAATACGCATTAACGGATAATTCCCCGTTCAACATGCTGTTTAAGAAAATCAATAAGCAGTTCGAGCTGTGGGCACTTTGCAGATAATGCAATGATCTCAGTAATCGCATCGTCTAGGGTTAGCCTAGAGCGATACAAATATTTATAAGCATCTTTTAAATATCGAATAGTTTGTTTGTCAAAATCATGTCGTTTAAGTCCTTCCAAATTCAAACCATGCGGCTTTGCCATATGCCCAGAGACCATTAAATAAGGGGGTATATTCTTTGAAATAACACTATTCATGGCGGTAAAAGCATAAGAACCAACCGTGCAGAATTGATGCACTAGACTATATCCACCTAAAATAGCATCATCATGAATGGTAACGTGTCCGGCCAAAGCCGTATTATTGGCTAAAATAGTGCGTTCTCCAACATGACAATCATGGGCAACATGAACATAGGCCATAATTAGGTTACCAGAGCCTATTGTAGTAGTCCCCCCTCCCTGAACCGTACCTCGATTTAGAGTTGTACATTCACGAATAACATTATTATTGCCAATTTTTAGCCAGGTATCTTCGCCTTTATACTTCTTATCTTGTGGGGCTGCACCAACAGAGGCAAACTGAAAAATTTCATTGTTTTTACCAATGCTACAGGGACCTTCCAAAACTACATTGGAGGCAATACGGCAACCATCACCAATTTCAACTCCTTTGCCGATCACAGTATAGGGTCCTATACTGACATCAGAACCTATTTTTACATTTTCATCGATAATTGCGGTGGGATGAATATTATTGGTTTCAGGCATCTCTTTCTGCACACATTAATTCGGCGGTTGCAACAATATTACCATCGACAGTAGCGACAGTATCAAATTTCCACACCCCTCGTTTACTTTTTATTACATCAACCTGCAATATAATTTGATCACCAGGAACAACCGGATTTTTAAAACGTACTTTATCTACTCCCACCAAATAATAAAGCTTATTATCACTCGGTCTGGTATTGGTAGATCGGAATGCTAAAATACCTGTTGCTTGAGCTAAAGCTTCTATTATCAAAACACCTGGGAATATAGCTTTCTGAGGAAAGTGCCCAGTAAATTGAGGTTCATTAACGGACACATTTTTTAAAGCGGTCAATGATTTTCCTAATTCAAAATGCGTAACCCGGTCGACAAGTAAGAATGGATATCGATGAGGCAAGTGCTCCATTATTGACTGAATATCCATAACTTCTAAAGTATCTTCCATAGCAGTATTTCTTCTTTTTAAGAGTTGTTAATAAAAAAAGAACTTGCAGAAACAAGTTTGTCTCTGCAAGTTCCTCTTTTTAATTCGGTTTATTTGAATTAATCCGTTAATAAAGTTTTACTAATCTTTTTGAGCTGACGATATAAGCTATCCAGCTGCTTAAATCGTACATGATTTTTATGCCAGAGGGAAGTCTCTTGCAATGGTGTACCAGAAGTATAAGTTCCCGATTTGTTGATAGAGCTGAGTACTCGACTTCCTCCAGTAAGCTGTACATTATCGGCAATTGAGGCATGTCCTACAATACCGACTTGCCCACCAAATGCACAATTTTTACCTATATGAGTACTGCCAGCTATACCAACTTGAGCTGCAATGGCTGTATTTTCACCGATAAAATCATTATGTGCAATATGTACTTGGTTGTCCAATTTTACACCATTTTCAATAATAGTATCTTCTAAAGCCCCTCTATCAATAGTACAACAGGCTCCCAGCTCAACATTATTTCCGATACAGACCCCTCCTAATTGAGGAACTTTAAGCCACTTTCCATTATCATTGGCAATACCAAAACCATCAGAACCGATGACACTACCGGAATGAATAATGACATTATTTTTAATAGTAACCCCATGGTAAATGGTGACATTTGGATACAGATGGCAATTGCTACCTATAGACGAACCTGCATTTATCACACATCCAGCTTCTAAAACCGTGCCTTCGCCAATTACCACACCCTCAGCAATAACTGTATGAGCACCAATGCTACTATTGGCTGAAATAGTTGCTGTATCATGAATCACTGCCGAGGGATGTTTAGTAATATTCGACTCTTCATTACGAGTTAAATAATCAGCAATTTTTGCATACGCCAAGTAGGGATTGTCTGTAATTAAAGCAACTCCCGGACAACTATCACTATCCGCTTCAGAAACAATTATGGCAGCAGCTTTACTGCTTAAAAAATCTTGCTTATATTTTTTATTGGTAAAAAAACTAAGATCACTCGCTTGGGCATGTTCCAAGGTAGCAATGCCTTCTATAATTAGCTGCTTATCATTTCCAATGATAGTTAAATCAAACTTTTCGGCAATTGTTTCGATGCTAAGCTTTTTAGTGGTCTTTATCATGCCCTAACTATTTTATTTTTTTGTCTTATATTGTTTTTTCAAATCAGCCAAAATGGAGTCAGTCACATCAATACTTTTAGAAGCATAAATAACACCATCACTGACGATCAAATCATATTTATCCTTTTCGGCAATTTTTACAATAGTTTTTAAAACTACTTTCTGCAATTTAATCAACTCTTCATTTTGTCGAATACTTAGATCTTGTTTAAAGGCATCTTTATCACGTTCTAAATCACGTCTTAAATAAGTGACTTCACGTTTTACCTTATTCAGCTCATCAGGAGTCATCATTGCTCCATCACGATCTAATTTGTCGGTTTTAACTTTGATTTTCTTTTGCATCGAAACCAGTGCTTTATCTCGTTTAGCAAATTCTTTTTGCAATTTATTCCGGGCAGCTTCAGCTTGCGGAGCTTTTTCTAATAGTTTTTGTTGATTAACAAATGCTATTTTAGTTGCGGCCCCAACCCCTTGAGATACTATAATCAGTATAATACTTAAAATTAAAAAGTTTAATTTTTTCAAAACCATGCTCCATAAATTCTATAAATACGTCTTAAATGATAATGCCATGTTATAGCCCTATCAACATCAAAAATCCAGCAGATTTTTAAATCATTACAAATTTAAACCAAAATTAATTTAAAATTGTTGCCCAAACGTAAATTGAAAAATTTGGGTATCATCACCAGACTTCTTATTAATCGGATACCCTAAACTAACTCGTAACAAACCAAATGGACTTAACCAAGCGCCAGTAACACCTGTGCTATAACGCAATTCCCCTACTTTAAATTGGTCTACGTCTTCGTACACATTACCAACATCAAAAAAACCACTCCAACGATAGGCCTTAGAATCTTTGACAAAAGGCATAGGCATAATTAATTCTGCATTTGCTACCGCTTTAAAACGACCGCCAATCGCTTTATCTGTTTTCGCGTCTCTAGGTCCAAGCGTGTTATCTTCATAACCTCTAACACTATTTATTCCACCGGCATAATAATTCTCAAATGGAGGAAAAATATCACCGGAGTAGTTATCCCCCCAACCCAGGTCACCTTTTAACATTAAAGTTAACTTTTTGGTCAAAGGAAAATACTGGATTTGACGATATCCCACATGGAAAAACTTATATTCGCTACCAGGTAAGGCCAGATCAGTTTTAATACGCATTAAACTACCCCGATCCGGAAATATGGCCCGATTTCGACTATCATGAGCCCAATTAGCACTCAATCGAACAGTCAAATAATCATCTCCACCATTTTCTTCTACGAATTGAATAATATTATCCGCGGTATCATCTAAATCACTTGGTAAATCAATTTTTAGATTTTCAACATCCAGTCCAATTCCATAACGGTTAAACTCGTTAACAGGGAAACCAAAACTTAGACCAAGTGCATCACGATTAGTTTGATAACTGGACAAATTAGATTCAGATTCATCTGTTTTTCGATGGGTTAAATACCACGTTCGACTAACTCCATCTTTGGTAAAGTATGGATCGGTAACCGAAAAATGGTACAACTGATTAACCTGACTGGTATTCACACCAACACTATAGCTATTTCCTGTACCCAGAAAATTTTTCTGAGTCACGCCGAAATTAAATATAAAACCTTCGGATTGAGAATAACCCAGTCCCGCATTAATACTTCCTGTGGATTGCTCTTCAACTGTATAATTTACATCAACTAAATCAGAAGAGCCAGGCACTGCGGGTGTTTCAACACTCACTTCTTTAAAATAGCCCAGTTTGCTAAGACGCTGCTTTCCGCGTTCAACTTTATCCGTGGATATCCAGGCGCTTTCTTGTTGGCGTAATTCACGACGAACAACGTGATCTGCGGTACTTGTATTACCAGAAATATTGACTCTTCTCACATAAACTCGATTGCCGGGATCCAAAAAGAATGTCAAACCGATCTTTTTAGTTTTTTCATCTATTTCAGGAATAGGGTTTACGTTGGAAAACGCAAAACCTTTTTTCCCCAGCGCACTGACAATTGCTTCGCTGGTTTGAGTAATATTTTTTCGAGAAAATATTTGTCCTTTGCTGATTTTAACCAACCCGAAGAGTTCCTCTTTAGGTAAAATCAGATCGCCAGCAATTTTGACATCGTCTATCGAATACTGATCACCCTCAACCACATTAATAGTGATATAGACATTTTTCTTATCGGGAGTAATTGATACCTGAGTCGAATCAATAGAAAAATTTACATACCCCCGGTCCATATAAAATGCACGAATTCTCTCTAGATCGCCGGACAGTTTTTGTTTTGAATATTGATCCGTTTTGGTATAAAAAGAAAGCCAGGACGGAGTGTCCAGTTCTATTTCATCTAAAATTTCTTCTTCATCAAAGGCTTTATTGCCGACAATATTGATCCGTTTAATTTTAGAAACTTTACCTTCGGATACGTCAAGTTTAATCCCCACCCGATTTCTTTCCAGAGGAGTTACAGTGGAATCAATACGCACGGAATACTTACCTCGTGCAAAATACTGACGACGTAATTCTTCAACCACACGTTCTAATAAAGATTGGTCATAGACACGACCTTCTGCAAAACCAACTTGTTTAAGCGATTTTTTTAATTCATCAGTTTCAATGTCTTTATTACCATCAAACTCAATAGTCGAAATAGCCGGGCGTTCCAAAACCGATACAATTAAGGTGTTTCCATCTTTCTCTAAACGGACATCTTTAAAGAACCCGGTCTTAAACAATTCATGTAAGGAATTGGGTAATGTATTGTCATCAGCGATATCTCCTACTTTTAAAGGGAGATAATTAAACACAGTACCGGCAGATATTCGTTGTAAACCTTCCACGCGAATATTTTCAATCTTAAATGATTCAACTGCATGAGCAGACACTGAAATAAAAAGACCAATTGCTATTATTATTAAAGGACGCATTATTACTCGCTGATAAATTACCAAATTCAGAAAATCAAAACTCTAGCAGATTTTAACCAAAAACCAAATAGTTCAGTGTCGATCTACTCACTATTAATTATTATTTATGTTAATTCTTTTAAATAAGCCATTCAAATTAGTTTTACATGTCGACGACAAATTTTTTTTTCAATATATTTGTTTAGCCCATCATTCGGTTGATGTCATTAAAAATAGCGATAGACATTAACATAACCAAGACTGTTACTCCAAATTTAAGCGCATATTCCTGAATCTTATCAGAAACAGGAGAACCTTTTACCATTTCGATGAGATAAAACAATAAATGTCCACCATCAAGTACGGGAATGGGTAACAGATTAATTAAGCCCAAACTTAAACTGACGATCCCCAAAAATCTCAGAAAGTATTCTAATCCCTGTTGGGCCGAATGACCAGCAACTTCAGCTATAGTTATAGGTCCACTAATATTTTTTAATGAAGCTTCACCAACCAGCATTTTGCCCAACATTTTCAATGTTAATGCAGACATATGCCAAGTTTTTTCTACCCCTTTAAACAACGCATCCAGCACGGGATATTGGTGCACAGCATACATGGATTCAGCAAATTTTGCACTATACTTATTGCTAATCCCCAAAATTCCAACAACTTTTCCGTCCCGTTCTTGTGCCGCGGTCACTAAGCGAATTTCTTTTTCAGAGTCACCTTGTTTAATCGTTATGACTACGGCTTCATTAGGTCTCGTTTGAACATATTTGACTAAACTAATCCAATCATCTACTGGCTTTTCATTAATACTTAAAATTTCATCATCAACTTGAATACCTGCTGTCTCTGCAGGAGTATCCGGAAATACCTTTCCGACGATAGGTTTTACTTTTGGTACAAATAAACTAAGACCGATACTATTATGGATATCAAGCGCGTCTTTATCCGCAGGAATTTGACTGAGCTTAAGAGATATGTATCGCTGATCTTTTAGTTGTAGTTCAACATCACTGCGGTCAAGATAAAAAGGTAAAAGCTCCTCAAACATAGAACTCCATGTTGGCGTACTATTACCAGCGACATTAACTATTGTATCTCCTTGTCGTAATCCTGATTGCCAAGCTATCGAGTCTTTTTCCATTTCTCCCATAACCGGAATTACCCCCTGGACACCAATGATAAACATCAACCAGAAAGCCCAAATCGCAAAAAGGAAGTTTACAAATGGCCCAGCAAAGACGATTGCAAAACGTTTCAATACGGTTTGCCGATTAAACGCTCGATGCCTTTCTTCTTCGGCAACCTCTCCTTCGCGTTCATCTAACATTTTTACATAGCCTCCCAAAGGGATGGCCGCTATAACGTATTCCGTGTTATCTTTTTTACCTCGAAATTTAAAGAGTGGCGAACCAAATCCAATAGAAAAGGTTAACACTTTTACATTAAGAATTCGGGCTACCCAAAAATGTCCGTATTCATGAACTGCCACCAATACACCGATGGAGAATAAAAAAGCAAGAACCGTTGTAATAAATGATTCCATATTTAAGCACCAAATTTAGACAGAATATATTCATTGGCACAATGTCGAGCAGCAAGATCTGAGTCGTATACCACTTGCAATGAAGTTATATCCATATTGCGATTATTTTCTAAACAATGATTGATGATTTTGGGAATTTCGAGAAATGGTATTTTATGCTGTAAAAATCTCTCTACGGCCACTTCATTCGCTGCATTAAGAATAGTACTGGCATTGCCACCGACACCTAATGCATCATAAGCAAGTTTTAGACATGGAAAACGTTCAAAATCAGGCCTCTCAAAATTTAATTGAGCAATATCAAAAATATCTAATTGCTTTACCCCAGACTTCATACGTTCCGGCCAGGCCATAGCATGAGCGATAGGGGTTCGCATATCAGGATTACCCAATTGAGCCAAAACTGAGCCATCATCATAAGATACCATAGAATGAATAATACTTTCAGGATGAACCACTACCTGAATATCATCGGCATGGGTATTAAATAACCAGCTAGCTTCAATTACTTCTAACCCTTTATTCATCATCGTGGCAGAGTCAACGGAAATTTTTTTCCCCATAACCCAATTAGGATGAGCACAAGCTTGTTCCGGGGTAACAGCTTCTAGTTCGTCCAAGCATCGGGTCCGAAAAGGTCCGCCGGAAGCGGTTAAAAGGATTTTACTAATCCCCAATTGGGCTAAGGATTGATTAGCAAAGTGAGTTGGCATGGATTGAAAAATCGCATTGTGTTCACTATCAATTGGCAAAAGTTCAGCCTTATGCTCATGAACAGCTTGCATAAACAATTGTCCAGACATAACCAAAGCCTCTTTATTAGCCAATAAGACTCTCTTACCCGCTTTTGCCGCTGCGAGACTAGAAGGAAGACCTGCAGCTCCTACGATGGCAGCCATTACATAATCACATTCGTCTAAGCTGGCTATGTATTCAAGATTTTCTTTGCCACTTAAAACTTGTATATGTTGGGTTGTTTGTTCTTTAGCTAATATATCATGTAATTCTTGCGCAGCTTGATGATCGACCATAACCGCAATATCAGGTAAAAATTGCCGACATTGCTCACTCATGCGCAACACTTGAGTATTTGCACTTAAGGCTTTAACAGAATATTTGTTTGGATGACGGGAAATAACATCCAAGGTGCTGGTTCCAATTGATCCAGTCGAGCCCAGTACGGTTACAGCTATCATTTTATTGCCTCCATCAGCAAAATAGCACAGCAGAATATAGGTCCTGCAGCCGTTATACTATCGATTCGGTCTAAAATACCACCATGCCCCGGTAAAATACTGCCACTATCTTTAATTCCAGACTGACGTTTAAACATACTTTCGAACAAATCACCAACAATTGAAAAAACCACGATAATAATGGTTAACAATATTATGATCATGGTTGAGCTAATTTGATTCCCAAGAATCATTGAAAATATGGCTAAAAAAAATGTCGCTAATACAATAGCCCCATAGGCACCTGCTCGTGTTTTCCCTGGACTAACATGAGGGATCAATTTTCGATTACCCCATTTGCGCCCGGTAAAGTATGCTCCGGTGTCAGCTATCCAAACCGTACACATAAGAACTAATAATAATCCACTACCAGCCATTTCAATTGAATCCCAGTGAAATACTTCAATGCTTTTTAATGCAACCAAAGCAAACCAGGAAGGCAATAATACTAACAAACCAAAAACAAAAGATAATAATGTGTTAGCAGCCCAGTGCTCTGACTTATTGGGGTATTGAATAACCAGGTAGGTAGCTCCTAACCAAAATGTTAAGGCCAATAAATTAACAATCAAGGTTAGGCTAGCAGAATTAATAATAAATTCCCACAACAACCAGAACCCAACTAAAACCGTTGTGATAAAAATTTTTGAGAGTGATCCAGATAGTTGGGATATTTTAGTCCATTCGTGGGCACCAATAGCAAAAATTAATGCTAAAATGATGGCAAAATAACTAGTAGGTAAAAATATAATTCCACTGATTGCCAGTGGCAATAGTGTTAGAGCGGTTAAAACTCGCGATAAAAGCACAATTTCTCCATATTATTGGGTATAACCTCAATTGCTTTTTTCAACTTGTTCACCGGTACGACCAAAACGCCTTTGCCTACGTTGAAAGGAATCGACAGCCTGAGAAAAAACTTTGTTGTCAAAATCTGGCCATAAAATATCGGTAAAGAAAAATTCACAATATGCTAAGTGCCATAATAAGAAATTACTGATTCGCTTTTCCCCTCCAGTTCTAATAAAGAGGTCAGGTTCTGGAGTATTCCCTAAAGATAAATTAGCTTCAATTCTTTTTTCATCAATCTCATCGACTTCTAAAGTACCATTTTTAACTTGTCTGGCCAATTCCTTTGTCGCCTGGATAATATCCCAACGACCGCCATAGTTTGCGGCAACTAATAAAGTCAAACCGGTATTATTTTGGGTTAGTGCTTCGGCTTCAACAATGAGTTTTTGTAGCTTATCAGAAAAAGCACTTAAATTTCCAATAATCTTAAGCTTGACATTATTTTTATGTAATTTTTTAACTTCGGTGGTCAAACCAGTAGCAAACAAATCCATTAGCAGTCCCACCTCTTTTTTAGGACGCCGCCAGTTCTCACTACTAAAAGCAAACAAGGTCAAATAACTGATTTTGTTTTTAACACAAAACTGTACTGCTTTACGCACACTATCTAAACCAGCCTTGTGACCTGCAAAACGAGGCATAAACCTTTTTTTTGCCCAGCGACCATTGCCATCCATAATGATGGCAACATGATCGAGTTGATTGGCACCATCTTTCGTGGGATTATCCGCTGGGCACATTTTTTTCGTATCTCTTTTCAGATTAAATTTCCATTAGATCTTTTTCTTTTTCATCCAGTAAAGTATCAACTTTTTTCACATGTGCATCAGTTAATTTCTGGATTTCATCCTGTGCTCTACGTTCTTCATCTTCAGAAATTTCTTTCTCTTTTTCTAAAGATTTTAACGTTCCATTAGCATCACGTCGAATATTTCGAATCGCCACTTTAGCCGCTTCACCTTCTTGACGTACCACTTTAATTAAATCTTTACGGCGCTCCTCGGTTAATGGCGGAAGCGGAATACGCATCAATTCACCAGTAGTGGCAGGATTTAAACCCAAATCAGAAGCCATAATGGCTTTTTCGATTTTTTGCACCATGTTTTTCTCCCACGGTGATACCGATAAAGTTCTGGGGTCTAAAACCGAAACATTAGCAACCTGAGATAAGGGAACATCCGAACCATAATAGTCAACATGAATCGAGTCTAATAAACTGGGATGGGCACGTCCCGTTCTTATTTTACTGAGATCAGTTACTAAAGAGGCAATAGTTTTATCCATTCGTTGATTAGCATCAGATTTAATTTCGTTTATCATTTTTCTACTCCTAAATGACTAGTGTGCCTTCGTCTTGACCCGAAATAACAATATTGGCCAATGCTCCGGGTTTACTCATATTGTAAACACGAACCGGCATTTCTTGATCACGACATAAAACAATAGCTGTTGCATCCATTACATTGAGTTTTTGTTCGATTACTTCATCATAAGTGAGCTGCTTGTATAATTTTGCCTGCTCATTTTTTTGCGGATCTGAATCGTAGACACCATCAACTTTGGTGGCTTTAATAACCAGATTCGCTTCAATTTCGATACCGCGCAAGCTGGCCGCCGAATCCGTGGTAAAAAACGGATTGCCTGTTCCAGCAGAAAAAATCACAATACGCCCTTTTTCTAAATGTTGTACCGCATGGCGCTTAGAATAGTCCTCACAAACCTGATCAATCGATAATGCCGACATCAGTCTGACATCCATTCCATGATTTTCTAAAGCGTTTTGCATCGCGATAGAATTAATCACAGTCGCTAACATGCCCATATGGTCGCCAGCAACTCTATCCATTCCTGCGGCGGCTAAACCAACGCCTCGGAAGATATTTCCTCCACCGATCACCAGTCCAACCTGTACTCCATTTTCATTCAAAGCTTTTATTTCATTGGCAATATAATCGAGTATCTCCGGATCAATTCCAAAGCTTTGCTCTCCCATTAAGGCTTCACCGCTTAGCTTTAATAACACTCTATTATATTTTGCCATATTTTCTTCCTTTATCTTTGAAATTACCATTCACTACGGTAATACTCAAAGTTATATAAAATTCTATGCAATATAAAAAGAGACAGGCCTAAAACCTGTCTCTTTCTTAATCATTTAGCCGTTTACTTGCGACATCACTTCTTCAGCAAAGTTCTCGACTTTTTTCTCGATACCCTCACCTACTTCGATACGACAAAAGCTTAAGATTTCAGCATTAGCCTTCTTAACCAAGTCTCCAACAGTAACATCAGGGTCTTTAACAAAAGACTGGCCAACCAAGGTGTTTTCTTTAATAAACTTGTTGATTTTACCATCAACAATTTTTTCAATAATATTAGCAGGCTTACCACTATTTTCAGCTTCGGCAGTAGCAATTTCTCTTTCCTTTGCAATCAAATCGGCAGGCATTGCTGCTTCGTTTAACGCATTAGGATTAGTTGCCGCTATATGCATAGCCACATCTTTGGCTAATTCTTCGTTGTCGCCGGTTAATTCTGCCACAACACCGATTTTTTTGCCATGAATGTATTGCCCAAATACACCTTCGGTAGTCATTACATTGAAACGACGCACTGACATGTTTTCACCGATCTTAGCAATCATACCCTTTAAAGTATCACTGATAGAGGTTTGTGTACCGGAATAGTTCATCGCCAATAAAGCCTCAACATCTGCTGGATCATCAGCTAAAATTTGAGTGGCAACGGTTTCTGCAAAATTCGTAAAATCATCACCAATTGCTACGAAGTCAGTTTCACAGTTAACTTCTAATAAAACAACTTTTTTACCATCATCAGAAACTTTAATAACAACTTTTCCTTCAGCTGCGGTACGCGATGCTTTTTTATCAGCCTTAGCTAAACCAGTTTTGCGCATATGTTCGATGGCCGCATCCAGATCACCATCAACTTCGACCAATGCTTTTTTACATTCCATCATACCTGCGCCAGTTCTTTCACGCAGTTCTTTTACTAATGCGGCTGTGATTGCCATAGTTCTATAACCTCAAAAAATTTAATTAGTTGCTACAAAAATAGGGAGCAATAAAAAGCTCCCTATTTTTTTGGTGGTAGCCAGTAAATTAAAAAACTTACCGACTAAAAAACAAATGATTTATTTGTCTTCTGGTACTTCTTCTGCTTTTTTAGTTTCTTCAACGACCTCGACAAAATCATCTTCGGATTTTGGAGCTGTTGTAGCAGAAGCTTTAGCGTCAAGAATTGCATCAGCAACACTTTCAGCATATAAAGTCACTGCGCGAATTGCATCATCATTACCAGGAATAACATAATCGATGTCTTTAACACTATTGTTTGTATCGACCACACCAATTACCGGAATACCTAGTTTCTTCGCTTCTAGGACGGCAATTTTCTCATGACCAACATCAACCACAAATATGGCAGAAGGAAGTCCGCCCATGTCTTTAATACCACCAAGACTTTTTTCCAACTTCTCCATTTCGCGAGAACGCATTAAAGCTTCTTTTTTGTTTAAAGCGCTAAAACTTCCATCGTCAAAAGACTTTTCTAACTCTTTAAGACGTTTGATAGACTGCTTAACAGTCTTGTAATTAGTCATCATACCACCTAACCAGCGGTGGTTAACGAAAGGCATACCACAACGAATCGCTTGCTCTTTCATAACTGTACCAGCAGCACGCTTAGTACCGACAAATAAAATCTTACCACGTTTTGCAGCAACACTACCGGCAAAATTCATTGCGTCGTTAAATAGAGGTAATGTTTTTTCAAGATTGATGATATGAATTTTGTTTCTTGCACCAAAGATATAATTTGCCATCTTTGGATTCCAATAACGAGACTGGTGACCGAAATGAACGCCTGCTTCAAGCATTTGGCGCATTGTTACTTTTGCCATTATTTTAAATTTCCTATTAATATAAGGGTTAGAATCTTCTATTTATCCCGTGAATTAACCGCAAAAATAATTTTTGCAGCACCCAAATCCACGTGCCGATAAATAGGCGGATTTCCAGTCCATTGAGTTGCAACAAACTGGGATGCGTTTTATACCATAAACCATACAAAACAACAAGCAGCCAATTGATAACAATCCATTTATTTTCATTATCAATAATAAAAAAATAAGGGTTTAGAATGAATTAGCTAAAAATCGTTCCTGGGTCAAGTCCAATCATTTTCAACCTAGAAAACGCAGTTGACTTCGTAGCGAGGCTCGGCCTGGGCGGCCCCCGTAAGTGCTTAAGGTTAAGGATTTAATGGGTTATTTGGGTGCGGCCGGCTAGGTGGGGCTGCCTAAGCTTTATTCGTAGTCACTCTACAGGTGCAGTCTAGGCGACCCCGTCAAAATATTCCAGAAAAGTCTTCGGCTCTGGCTCCATGCTTCGCTCTACCTCCTCCATCCATGGAGTCGTAAGATTTAGTACTTTAGCCACGGGCGGTTAGCCATTCGCAGTAGGGGCAACTGATTAATTTAGGTTTATATGCCTACCCAACTTGACTATTAAAAATGATTAAAGTAATTTTTACCTTTACCGATAAAACTCTATATCATCTTCGCTACTTATTGATTTATTTAATTACCAACTTCATTTAGTCTGCATTTTTTAAGGATAAAGAATGAAAAAAAATATGCCCATTACTGGAATCGAAAAACACGTTTCAGCCTCGCAAAATATTCTTTCAACAACCGATTTAAAAGGCAGCATCACCTATATTAATCAAGATTTTCTTGACATAAGTGGTTTTAGTCAAGACGAATTATTAGGGAAAAACCATAATGTGGTAAGACATCCGGAAATGCCCCCAGCAGCTTTTGAAGATTTATGGACTAATATAAAAATCGGCAAATCCTGGATGGGGATGGTCAAAAATCGCTGTAAAAACGGCGATCATTACTGGGTAGATGCCTATGCAACTCCAATTCGAGAAAATGGGCAAGTCGTCGAATATCAGTCGGTCCGTTCAAAACCTAAGGCCGAGCACATCAATCGTGCTGAAAAACTCTATCAACAATTGAACCAAGGAAAAAAACCCGCTGGAATTAAATCCAGCAAATTATCATTTCCCATTCGCTTAATTCTAGGAATTGCGGCCGCGTTTTCAATCGCGACTCTATTTTCAAGCCAATTTATGGATGTGAGTATCGGTGCATCTCTAATGACTTTGGGATTGGGACTGATTCTATCTATAGCCATCCTGTTTCCACTCATACAACCAATTACTCAGGCACTCGATAAAGCCAAATCAATTGCTGACAATCCTTTAAGCCGTTATGTTTACACAGGTCGAAATGATGACATTGGTTATTTAATGGTGGCCTTAAAAATGTTGGAATCAGAAACCGGTGGAATTGTCGGACGGATATCTGATTCCTCTAAAAAACTACTCAAAAATGCCGATCAACTTAAAACGACCATGCAAAATACAGTACAAGGAGTAAAACAGCAACATAGTGTAACCAATCAAGTCGCTCATGCAATGAATGAACTTACGATCACTATTCAAGAAGTAGCAAGTAATGCGCATCAAACTGCAAATGCTGCAGCCGAAGGAAGCGAAGAAGTTGATAGTGGCATGTCTGTGGTTAAAAACACCATGAATACCATAGAATCTTTAGCCGATGAAGTAGTTAAAGCAACGACCGTAATAAAGGCTGTTGGTGACGATAGTAATGAAATCAGCGGAATCGTTAGTGTTATTCGAGGGATCTCGGAACAAACCAATCTGTTAGCACTTAATGCCGCTATTGAAGCCGCACGTGCTGGTGAACAAGGTCGTGGTTTTGCCGTGGTAGCGGATGAGGTGCGAACTTTAGCAACACGCACCAATGAAGCAACCCAAGAAATCCAAAATATGATAGAGAAATTACAATCGGGTTCAAGCGAAGCTGCCAATGTTATGGAGAAAAGCCGTAAACAAGCCGAATTTAGCGTCGAACAGGCTTCTGAAGCCGTAACATCTTTAAAGAAAATCAGTGAAGCGATTACTTCAATCAATGATATGAGCACCAATATTGCAACTGCTGTTGAACAACAAAGTGCTGTTTCCAAGGAAATTAATGACAATATCAGTACCATTCGGGATATATCAGAAGACACAATGAATGGCTCTAACCAGAGTGAACAAGCCACTCATAATATGGTTACGATGATCAAAAATTTGGAAGTATTGGCCGGAGAATTTTGGAATAAACGCGTAACAGGTTCGTAATTCAACCTAAATGAATAAATAACACCTGGGCATAAAAACACATGCCCACCCTACCCAACTTAGCAGAATGGATATTCTAGAGTCTTATTTTGGTCGCTTAGCGTCAAGAGAAAAGCCCATTACTGTTACATCGTCTACCCGGCGGCTATTCGCACTATACTCATGAAAAGTTGCTAGAATTTTTTCTTTCTGAATATCAAATGGAAATTGATGATATTGCAGCAAAAGTTTTCTAAAACGGTCATTTCCAAAGGGAAGATTTTTCTTTCCACCTTGTTGATCAACAAAGCCATCACTATATAGATAGACAGCAATTTTTTGTTTTATTGGAATAATATGATTATTAAAACAAAAATTAATATCCGATTTTTTAGACTGTTTATAACCTATCTGTTGCCTATCCCCCTTTACCACATGAAGCTTATTGTCTTCGATATAAATCACTGAATGCCTGGCTCCCGCGAACAGCAATTCTTTGTTGTCATGATCCACTGCGCAAATGGAGATCTCCAGGCCATCATTGCTACTCGCATGTTGGGTATTCTGTCTTAAGGTATGTTTAAGCATCACATTAAGTTTACCCAGAATGCCCGCAGGATCGTAACACTTTTCCATGGCAATAATTTTGCGTAAACTGGCAATCGCTACCATGGTTAATAAGGCTCCGGGAATGCCATGTCCCGTGCAATCAATCACTGCCACAATAAACCCACTTTTCAGTGTATAGGTAAAAAAAATATCCCCGTTGACGGTATCTCTGGCTTCCCAAATGACAAAAACTTCGTCAATGAGCTGGTTTAATTCTTCCTTTGTTGGCAATAGGGATTTTTGTATTCGTGCACCATAGTCCAAACTATCCTGAATTTGATGATTGGCATCTTCAACCAAAAGAAAGGCTTCCTTTAGCTGTTTAGATTTGTCTTCGATACTTTGATCTAAATTAAAGGTGTTTTCTTCCAGTTTCAAATTCGAAGCTTGTAACATCTGAATCACTCCCTCCTGAACTTTATTCATTTCTTGCGCCTGAAGGCTGACCTTTTTCTCTTCCTGCCAGTATTTTAAAACGGAAAGAACTGAAAAATTAACAAGCAAAATCCCTATGGGATAAAGCGGTGAGAAATAAACACTTTGTTCAAAAAACCATACCGACAGCAACCATAAAGCAGTAGGAAAAACAATGATTAGAGCAAGACTCCAGATTGCCCGAGCCCATAACAGAAATAGGGTCGATAAAATACCGACTATAATAAGCACTATATATTCGACAATAACGACCCATGCCGGACGAGAAATAAAATTCTGGCTAATGATGCTTTCTATTATAGTCGCATGCATTTCCACCCCTGGCCTGCTGGGATCAAAGGGTGTTGCATGAATGTCTTTCAAGCCCTTGGCCGACGTGCCCATTAAAACTACCCTATTGGCAAGCAATCGCGGATCAACTTTTTCAGATAAAATATCTGCAGCCGAAATAGTTTGAAAAGTAGAGACCTCAGGATTTGCATAACGCAATAGCATATTCCCTCTTTCATCTACAGGAATGACCCTATCTTCCAATATAACGGATTCTGTACCATCGACAGAAACATTTAACAGCAGCTGCCTGGCCTGTAAAGCAGTCATCAGAGTTGCTAAGGATAAGTTAGGGTATATCTGTTGTTTATATTCCATTAACAAGGGTACTTTTCGAACAATACCATCATTATCAGGACGCATATTAAAAAATCCTGAAGCCGTAACAGCGTCAGCAAGTGGTTTAATATTTCCAACTATTCCTAAAGGCTGATGCAAAAAAGTTTGCTTATCTGACACCGTTTGGTCACGACGCAGAAGAATATTACCAGGGTGGATCTTAAACTTTTTTTGAACAATACTTGAAGGAGTCTTGTTTAAAGGAGCTGGGGAGCTAAACAGGAAACTATAACCTAATACGAACGGACCATTGGCAATAGCTTCTGCCATGATTTTATCATTGTCCAAAAAATGTTCCGGAACATTCTGAAAATCAATAGGAATACCTAGTTCTTCGTGCATTGCCAAACCCAGATGCTGTAATGAGGTTCGATCCGGCTCGGCAAAAACAAAATCAATACCGACAGCAAGTACATTCATTTCTTTGAGCATACTAAGTAGTTTCGCAACCCGATAGCGAGGCCACGGCCATTGACCGTATTGCGCCAAACTGGCATCATCAATATCCAGAATAACAACTAGACCACTATTAGGAGCTGGCACACTGGAAGCTAATAAAGAGTCATAGACTTTATAGTCAATATTTTTCAATAAGTGCGTTGGCCATATATACAACAAAGACCATAGCATTGTTAGTATCAAACCGGTTAAAAGAACCACTATATTTGGTTTAAAAAGGTTTGTTCTAAAACGCTTCGCTTTAAATATGCTTGCCTTAAAAAATGCCTTTATATTTGTATATTTAGTTAACCAGAAATGAATTTGCATTAATGAATAACAACCTCAACACGCCGGTTACGAGGTTCATTAACATTGTCTCCGGTGGGAATTAGCAGTTTACCCTCGCCATGAGACGTCACATGGATACGCACGTTTTTCCCCTTTAAACCTGTTCCAAAACCGTTATTCTGAAAAATCTGTGCAACTTTTTCGGCTCTTTTCAGTGCCAACTCTGCATTAAATTCATTAGTCGCCTGGGTATCGGTATGACCGATAATAAAAATATCGGCAACTAGCCGCTTTTCAATTTCTTTAGCGATAGTCGTTATAATAGTTGACGATTGGTCAGTTAACTCAGTACTTGCACTGTTAAAATAAAGGATATAGTGTTTTGATTCTATAGGATTGGCCGCCATTGCTGATGCAAAAGTTTGATTGACTATAGCCTTATCAAGTTCTTTTGGAGATTCTATCACTTTATCCTGATTACTGACTTCCACCCCCATATAAGCCTGAGTTATACGTTGAGTTCCCATTTTATTGGTAACCAACAGTTCACCCACCTGACCATCCGAATCCGGAATTAATACGATCAGATCCTGCTTAGCACAAGCGAAAAGCAAATTGAACATACAGATTAGCAATACTATTTTTTTCATTGTTCAATTACCTACCTGAATTAAAAAGCTGGTCCCACGTGTACCAATGGTAGAATTAGGAGTTTCAAAAGACACTGAATTAGGGGATAATTGGGACATCCGACCCGACCGGTATGAAGCGGTACCTTTCATCATTCGAGTTAGCATACCAAATTTTTTTTGTGCGGGTTGAAAAATATATTTCGTCACAGTCAGCTCGCTATTTCCCCCCATACTTATACGGGAACTATCATTAAAAATAATCCCTAAACTGGCCTCCCCGCCCGTTTTAATAATATCTCCTTCAAAAACCTGGACGCCATCTTTGGCGACAATGATGGCTCCTTTCTGTAGTATCGAAGATTCTCCATGTACTTGTCGAAGACTAGCAATTGCAGCAGTATCAGCCCATAATTGAGGAGAAAGACTCACAAAAATGATAAAAATAAGAGTTGATTTAAGCATTTTTTTCCCCACGCTTACTTACATTAATTAATAAAAACCAATCGTGTCATGGTTTCATTTATACTATAGTAAATGATTTTAGATTGGTCGATTGTATTGGACGGACGATACAGAATAATTAAAGAGGTAATATTTCCAAAATCTGAACCCAAAATCTCCCATAAGTTGGGCATCGATCCTTAAGCTTAGCTAGGAAAAACCTGTAAGGGGGAGCATGTGAAGAATAGGAGGCAGGATCTAAAATAACTATTTATAAAAATCATTGTCAAAAAAAGACGAAAACCCACAAAAAAAATTCATACTCCTTGTTTCATAATCAGTCTCTATTTCTACCTTGTGCTTTGAACCTAAATTAATCAGTTGGGCCGTAGCGAGACTGAATAAAGTGCTGAAGATTAAGAATTTTATGGGTTATTTAGGTGGGGCTGCCTAAGCTTTATTCGTAGCCACCCTACGGGTGAAATCAAAATGTTCCAGAAAATTCTTAAGATTTAGTGCTTTAGGTGCGGCCGGCTAGGCAGTCGCAGTAGGTTTAACTGATTAATTTAGGTTGAATATAACTAAAGACATTGGCTTAAATCTTGTTTATAAATTAATTTCTTGATGGCAAAATATAACCCATCATTATAGTTTTATATATTTAGTTAACAACCACATTCATAATTGCATATTTATTATATTAAAATATTGCGTTTTTTTAATAAATAAGTTAAAAAGTGCCTATATATTTTAAATCAATAGGTACAAACCGATGACCAACAATGAAAAACAATTGCTATCTGAGCTGATTAAAAGTTTAAATAATCAGTTAGAACAACGTGATAAGATAAGTAAGGCGCAAGCTACACGAGCAAAAGCAATATTCCAGGCAAGAAGGAAAAAAGATCAGGAAGCTAATAAGCGCCATAAAGTCCGAACAATTTTTGCAGGAATTGCGGCAGGGGCTATCGGGATAATTATGTTATTGTTTATTTTTTCTATCTGGAAAGATATGGATAACATGAGCGAACAAATGAATACGATGAGTACACAAATGATTAGTATGAATAGTCAGATGACCTCTATGTCTACGGATATGGGACAAATGACACCCGCTATGCTTGACATGAACCAAAATATGGGCAATATGAAAGATAATTTCCAGATCGTGACTAATGATATGGGGGTTGTTAAAGTGGTTATGGTTGATATGAAACAAAAAATGACGCCGAGCGTGGTATCAATGTCCAAGGATGTTAATCAGATGAACCAAAGTGTGGGTAGTATGAGTCTGCATGTGAAAAATATGAACTATGATACCTCGGTGATGCGGACTGGTGTTCGTCATATGTCTAACGATACTGGAGCAATGAGTCAGCCATTTCGTAAAATGAATGAATTTACGCCTTGGTAATTTTAAAATAACTATTTCAATTGAAATTCATTAAGTCATTTTGAATATCCCCTAACCACCATACAATCAATTCATCAAGTATTGGACACGGATGGAACCGTGGTGGTTATTGACTTTCGCCATCAGCCTAATTTTAGTTCGCCCGGGATTATTGGACACATGCGGACTAATGTCTTTTATAGAAGTAAAAAGGCGTTTTCCAGATATAATTTTTAATAAATTTCCTCAAAATCAACCTTCCTGTTAGCCAATAAGCTACCAAGATAATCATTTTGTAAATTCATTCAGATCGATTATAACGTAGAATTATGATTTCATACTTGAAAAATTACCATTGAATTTCCTATCTGTAATCGGTATTTTTAAATATGAAATACATCAACTCAGTCAGATATTACTGTTTTTCCTTTTAACTTTACTATATTTGAAATTGTTCTGGAGAGTCCACCGCCACTTGGAACAAAAAAGGAACTATTACACATGTATATAAAATCATAGTCTACATCCTTACATTCATACTTGATAATATTGAATGAATTCTTGATAAAAAAATCATTAATTTTCTGGACATATTCGATCGATTTTTCATTATTGTTGGAACGCTGAGATATTTCCCTTGTCTTTGGTGGAGGGAAGGGATTAAAGTTTAGATTGTATGAAAACGATACATTATTAATATTAAGCTTTTTTAACTTATTTACAATTGTTTCATAGTATTTGATAGTTTTTACATATTGATTCCATTCTTGCTTTTTGTATTCCCCTTTTTCGTGGTTGTACTGATAATACCGTTTATTAGATAAAAATTGATCCACTGTAAATTCACTATTATTTATGACGTCTCCGGCTCGAATATGAATAACGCAACAATCATCTTTTGGCATCTCAATTTTTTGAATTGATTGAACCTTATCAATCACATCAAGTAATATTTTGTAATTGGATGGTTCTGACGTTTTTTTATAATATTCATATATAATTGTATTTGGGAATTTCTCGTGACGTTTTTTACCTTCAACACGGTGAAAAAAATCATTAAATCTATACTTTCCCCAATTTATATCGTGATTTGATGTCATTATTTAAGTTATTGGCATAAATAAATGGATATATTTATAAAATGCAATGAATTATCCATTAGGTTCTTAATTCCCCCCTTTCAAGGTGAGGATTTTTTATTACGTATGTTTGATTTGGTGCGTGACAGCTTGGGGAAGGAGCTAATCCCCAACAATGTTATTCTAGCATCAGAACCAAATCAGGAATACCTGACGCCGGAATAGTATAATAAACTTATAGGAATTTCAACGGCGTTTTTAATCTAAAAATGTCCGTAACACCTTTCCTTTAGAGCTATGAAATCTCCAACTATTCACTAAACTCAAGTTCAAGGAATACTCTGTAATACCCCGCTTTTTTAATATGACGGCTCAAGTTAAATAGGTTATTAACCAGACCTCGAATTGCTAAAAATCTCCCATTCAATTGTTATGATAGAAAAGTCTATTTTTTGCCAGCCCTATTTTAAGGGAGGATAACCAATAGCTTCCCTTATTCTTTTTATATCGAACATATTATCTTTTATTTAAAACCATTATAGTCATATCAAAGTCGAATAGGAGTATCCGGTTAATATCGATAAGTATGTGTCTAAATGGAAAATATACATTCTTATAAACTCTTAATTTTCAAAATAAATTTATCGGTGTCGGCAACTGGAAATGCATTGGGGTTCATTGATATTTTTTGACAGGCTTCAAATTCCTTTTGCTGCTTAGGTTCTAAATGAATACTATTTTTACAAAAATGATCGAATTCATCCTTACTTAAATCTTTAACCTCGTAGTAATCTATACCAGTCGATGAAAGAATATTTACCTGTTCGCGGATCTCATAGAAAAAGGAGCCTTTGAAGCTAATCCTTTCAGTCCATAACCCGTCTCGCTTTACGTAATAGTAATCACTGTTGTTTGGGTAGATTCTTGGTTCTTTATAAAGTAAAGCGCTGTCTCGGCATTTGCGATGATTATCAATAACCATTAACTTACCGGTGGGTTTAATAATGGCATTTTTGATTTTCAAAACTCTTGTGCGCGTTTCCTGCCATAGGCTTCTGCTGGTTTCCGGAGCAATCATATCGGCATCCCATTTCAGGAGATAAGAGAAGCGACACTTAGCTTTACACCAGTTGTAATAGTAGACAAGACTACTTACTGAATTCTCTGGAGTTTCGGCAAATTCCTGACCGCATCGAGAGAGTGTAAATGGGTAGTGAGTTAGAATAATTTTAGTCGGGTAACGTTTGATTAGAGCCTGAACTTCATCAACAGTATGATCGGTGCTGTTGTTATCAATGACAATTATTTCATCAACAAAATCAATGATGGATAAGATTGAGGCTTGGATTATTGGCTCTTCATTTTTTACCCTGAGCATAGCAGAAATACCGTGATTATCTGATTTATCAGACAAAACAAAATTATATGCCTCAATATTCTCAATATTTCGAAAATTCAATTTTTCTAACTCAGTAAATGGGGGTTAACCGTCTAACCAGGATTCAATAACTGGATTATCCAGCTTTTTCATCAGTTCCATTGTCTGCCCATCGTAAATATCATGGAGCATGATTCGATATTTATCGGGCATTTCAATGGGTAAACCGACATTCACTTTTTTATATAAATCGATGTTTTTTGGCAGTGAATCCCTTACCCCGAGAAAATGAAAAATTTCGCTAAGTAACTCCCTGGGCTTACTTTTAACATGGTCATAATATCCAAAGTAAAACTGTTCTGCAGGAAACACAGACGTCCAGTTCTCTATCGTCTTCAAGTAATTTCCTTTGTTTGTTAATACGGCCTCTCTAAGTCCGTTCTCCACCTCTGATTCTGTTAAACCACTGAAGTCATGATTTCTAATGGTTAGAGGATGTAGGAAAGCAGACCAAGCACGTTCAATGGGGTTTCTCATCATAAAGATCATTTTCATTTCGTTATTAATTTCATAAACTCGCTTAATGTCTGTTACTTCAAGAATTGAATATGCTGGAGTAATTTCTCCACATATGGCTTGTTCATCAGCTCCTTCGAATAAAGAGATATACCACTGATCATCAAAGTTACCAAAGAGATAATTTTTGAACCAGTTTTTTTTATTTGGATCGGAGCAGCTAAGGTAATTCTCATGATTCCTAGACCAAAACCTATTATCGGCCTGTTTGTTGATGGATGGCGATGGATACTCGGACGACATGTCAAAGTAGTGTAACTCTTTAATGGGTGGTAAATATATCTCTGGATTAACTCTTAATTTCGAGGATAACCAGGTTGTTGCTGATCTTGGCGCTCCTATGCCAAGGAAAGATGGCCTACTAGTCATCAAAAAACTCCTCCCAAGGCGTGTTTACAAATCTGTCTTTCAGTTCTGAATAATTTGCAATTAATTCCGACGTTTTCTGCAAAACCTGTTTTTTTGTTGGGCTGCTCAGTTGGTGGCCTTCAAGGCCGAGATGAAGTAGTATTTTATGTGTCTCGTGGTTCATATCTTTAACAATACCTTCGTAGTAAATGTTGATCAATTTATTCTTTGCAAAGAAATCATCGTATTTGCAAAATTCTCTCCTACGCATTTCAAAGAACTCTAAACATTCCTTTTCCTCGAGGTATATTGGTTCATATTCTATTTTAGGTTCATCATTTATTCTCATCCATTTTGAGTGATACTGAGCTAGTTTCCATGATAAAAGATTGTTCAAAAAATTTAACCTTTTTAAATGAATGACGGTTAACTCACCCATGTCTTGAAGATAATTCCAAATGATTGCTTCATTTTTCTTTTGAGCATGATCATAAAATAACCGAAATCCAAGGTGGCTGGCTTCTTGAGAGAGATTTTGAGAGAAGAACAGTTCAAGGTATTCTATCGGCTCAGTTTTTCTTAATTGATAATGGTTTTTCGAGAAGACCCCGTGTTTTTTGATATGAACAGCGCCTGGATTAAAAATTTCGTTATCACAAATTATCTTATTATGACTATTCAGAAGATGTTCCAGGTATGTCGATCCTGATCTCATGGATGAAAGAATGATAAATGGTTTCATTATTGTTTATCTCAATATGAATAGCCAAAAAGATCAAAGTCTTGTCTATATCTCTGGTAGACTAATTCTCGAGTTTGAGATGAATAATATTGCTGAAATGCTCCCCTTTGTGATTTTGCACGGTGAGGGAGTTTAAGATCCTGAGGTAGACCGGCTTTCTCCACGATTATTTGAAAGTCATCGGCTAAGCGCTCATATTTGCCAATAAAGTCAGGCAATAAATCCCCCGCTTCATTGCAAATAAAGGTATGTTGGGGTTTAAAGTGATTATCCATTTTTTCATCCGGCAGGTTGCAAACGATACGAATGAATTCATCAAAAGAGCAGCCTTTGAAGGGGGCCTTCATAGCATAATTTCTTTGATTTTTCACTTTACCAAAATAATTGGAAACCAGACGATCATAAGGATTTCGAACAATAGCAAATTTGAAATATTGATTATTCTTCTTAAGCTCTGATCTTAATACTGAAGGGTAGGAAATTTTGTGGAATTTTTCCTTATCATCAAAACCCAATAATGAGGCAAAAAGACTCTTTAAGCTGGTGGAGGCAACTTTAGGAATATAAAAATAGACCGCATTAAAATGAGGAAGAAAAATATTCCGACGTTCTTCTGCATTGTACGCATGTGAAACTACTTGCTCATTGGGTTTTCTAATATCGCTGGGTATGTCTGTTCTATTGAGCTTTAATGTTGTAATAATTTTCTCTACCTGGTCGTGAGTGAGCATAGCCCTATGGGGAAGGCCATCGTCTCTGGTTTTTTTCCAAATTCCTTCTTTTACATCGATGACTTTGTATTGGTCCATTGAGATTTCCAAATCAAGCCAATGAAAAAGATCGGCTAGTTTGTTAGAATTTTTACCCACAACTTCTTCATAAGAGATTTGAAAACAATTGTTCGGATTTCGCTGAGAGAAATCAGCCATATTCTCATTCTGCTTTTTCCAAAGCGGTAAAATTTCTTCGAAAGTTCCCCATTTCTCCATTACTAGCTGGCTTGCTATCACATCAAATGGATTTCTGCTTAGCAGAATAAATTTGGCATCTGGATATATGTCAATCAGCATTTCCAACACCCTATCATCGTCGGCATATCGAATTTCTTTGAATCCCCAATGGGTATGGGTAGTCATCTTGAGTTGTGCAGGAGAAAAAAATGATTCAAGAAACTTCTTGAAGTTTTCTTTGAAGCTATCCACACCAACCCAATTCAGCCAGGCATAATCTATAAAATGACTATATTTGCAGCTAAGAATTTCATCAGGATTCTTCTCTTTCTTGATTCTTCTCCTGAGTTTTACATTATTTTTATGTTCGAAATAGGAACTTGCAATTTGCTTTAGAAATCCTCCATGCTCGCCATAAATCATTACCGAATCCACACTATTCAGTATCTTCATGAGCAGAGTGGAGCCACTTCTTCCAGAACAGATGATAAACGTCGGGGTTTTATTTTTCTTTAACCCATCAGTTGGCTTGACTAAAAATTCATTCAAACGGTTCCAATTATATTCTAGACTCAGTTCTTGGCCTGCATTGGGGTCAATGGTATAGTTTCCTTCACATATATCTACGACGAGTAAATCTTTTTCTCGCTTTTTGAAATACTGTAAGACCTCTGCAAGGTAGTCTTCATAGCTTTTCAAAAAAGAAGTTATATCAAAATTATTTCTTTTAAAAAAGAGCCTATTAGCCTCTCCAAGATGCCCATTTTTATTTTGAAAATGTTTTTCTATCGTATTGACCCATTTTTCTGGCTTCCTGATGGTTAAAATGAACTTACTATTGGGAAACCAGCTATCTAACTTTTTATAAAGCAGGGGGACTGGTAATCCGGAAAAAGCATTGTGTTCTTCAAATAGACTCATCAATTCTTGGCCAAGTTCATTATTAGTCTGACTAATTTGTCCTGGTGGCTTATCAATTTTGAAAAATTTTAAAAGGGTATGGCGGTGTTTTTGCTTATTTGCAACCTCAAAGCCTAACTCTGAAATTGTTGAGTTCAATATTTCTACACCGGTTCCGAAAAGTCCTATACAGAACACCTTGGATGTTTTGTAAATATCAGGAATACTTTCATTAAATAGAACTTTTTCTCCCGGCATTCTAAAATAAAGCTCATGTATTGCTTTAATGGGAACCAAGGGTAATTTTTTCAGTTCGTTTTTGTAGTTATTATAAAGTTTAGAGAGCTGCATTAACTCTTTTTTGTTTATTAAGGATTCGAGCAATAAGGTCTCATATTTATAATCTATCTTGAAATGGACCTTTGGCAATCTTAGGCTCCTTGGCATCGATATTTTATATGCCAACATACGTAAGCGTATAGGTAGTGCTCTATTGTCAATATAATCCGTCAAATGCTGGGGGGATGTGTATTTTCTGTTGACAACGAAATTTAGGGCTTGGAATTTTTGATACATCATCTTGAGCACAGTGTCATTGAAACTTCTCGACCAGTAGTGAATAATTAAAGCATTAGTATCGTAAGGATTTTGGTTTTCTTCATCGAGTAAATATTTGACGTATTCTATACCGTTTCCGGTAAGCTTTATTTTGTCCTTTAATCGCAGTGGTAGGCAGGTGTGATCAGTAAGATCGTGGATAACCTCTGTTTTTGCCAGACATTTATGTAAATTTTCAGGAAATGCACACTGTGTATTTATTCCTTTTTGTATTGGGTTACTGGAATCATTGACAGAAAAACACCATTTAAAAAGTTCTACTTCTCGACAGTTTTGCACGTATTGTTTGAGACAGATCCCATCTTTAAAGGTTAAATACTCATCCGCATCAGCAAAGTAGGTATAGGTTTCCTGGACCAGTTCCTTTACAAATTCAACATTATCTTTCATCCAAAGACTATTGCCTTTAGGGATTGGGGCGACAAGAACTTTTTCAGGATAGTGAATGGACTTTTTATTTAAATAACTTCTTATCTCATCGATCTCATCAATCTCTTTTACAATGAAGTAAATGCGATCTACCCTATGATGCCTTACATAAAAGTCGACGAACGACAATAAATAAGGTATCTCCAATCTAGAAATCCTGGTCAGAATTGCCACCGATTTATTGTTATCCTGATCAACCTGAGTACCTTCTTGTTCTTTCTGCTCAAAAAATCGAGCAAGCCTGTTGTCAGCCATAATGACTCCTTGATCTATAAGTCTTTGAATATCTTTTCTTCGAAGAACTTGCTCGTCATAAAAATGGCGCAGACCGCCATCTTTATAATAACCATAGAGTTTCCTCCAAGTTTTTCCTATCGAAATTGGTAGTTCTTTGTTTCTTTCATAAGCAGCTCCGCCATACTTAATCTTGTTCTTAAACTGCTTAAAACCTCTTATTGGGAAGTGAAGGATTTCAAGTTTACTTGTTTCCCATTCCTTCAGGGGAATGCTATTTTGCAACACAGCATGGTTACCTTGAACAATAGCAATATTATGACCAGAGCGATGGCAAACTTTGGCTGGAAGTGGCTCATCCATGTGATTCAGAGAAATTACACTTTTATAGATCATTTTCTTATAGAAGGGAGACTCGGTTTTACCCTCAACCGGTGGAAAGTTGTGGCGATGAATCTTTATAGCATGGTAAGTTTCAGGCACTTGATTAAGGATGCTCTTGATTGAATTCTCGCCTTCAGGACACCAAAATTCATCAGCATCTGAATGAATCACCCAATCAGCCTTAAAACGTTCATGCGCAAGCCTAGCCATCCTAGTGACCCATTTTGCTTGTGAGTAGTTGTCGCCCTCTTCCCAAATTGTATACAGCAAGCCTCTCTGCTCATATCCTTTAAGAATTGTTGGAGTGCTGTCAATTGATAAATTATCAGTAACTATGAAAAAATCCACACCAACACTTAGGTGATAATCTAGATTTGCTTGCAGAATATCTTCTTCATTGCGAATTAGGAGAGTCATAACTATTTTCATAAATTTCTGTTTTTTTTAATGAGTTAACGGAGAGAGAATAGTTCTTCCTCATATAATCCTAGAAAACGCAGTTGACTTCGTAGCGAGGTTCAGCCTGGGCGGCAATGCTGTTGACTTAAGAAAATAAAATTCATAACCTACTGATATTATGATACAATATACCTAAATCATAAACCGACACATTGAGATTTTATTATGAATGACACTCAAAACTTGGCACAAAACCTGCCAAGAAAATCCATGCCAACTTTCCACTTACCTCAATAAATTTGTCCAACTTAT